>Ga0209589_1010685_pt1 | contig 13283 bp, 6 predicted proteins | sample CowpeawhiteBW_FD_187525 | JGI IMG/M metagenome (GOLD analysis project Ga0209589, IMG submission 187525) | Root nodule microbial communities of legume samples collected from California USA - Cow pea white BW (SPAdes) (version 2) | ecosystem: Host-associated > Plants > Roots > Nodule | place: USA...
AAAAAAAAATATATATATATATATATATATATATATATATATATATATATATATATATATATATATATATATATCATTACAGTTGTGGATATCGTTTTGAATAACAACTCAACTGAATTTTTCATATAATACATGAGTAGAAGTCACATTTTGAATTGTTTTATTAAAATAAAATTGTTGAAAAGTATCCAACTATAATTATGAAAATATATTTTTTTGTGTGAATAAGATTGGGTGCGTGGGTGAACATGATTGAAAGATACAAATATTCGACGTATAAGTGTTGGATTTGTAGGATAAATACAGAGATTTCAAGTGAATTGGTAGCACGTTTTTTTTTTGTGTTGTAGTGCTCCTTGATGGCTATCGTAGCGTCGGCGGAATTTTGAATCGGTGTGAGTTACACGTGAAATAATTAGATAATTCAAACCAAGCAAATTACTCTCACCACACACCATTTCAAAAAATATATATATACAAAATATTAAATATTTTTTTTATAGAATTAGAAATGATTTTCATGATAAAACAAGATAGATAATGTTAGATAAGAGATTATTGTTGTATCTAATAGTATCATATCATTTAAGAGTTGATATTATTTAATAGTTGATATCATTTAAAAGTTGAGGTTAATGTCTTTTAAGTAGGCATCACAAAGTTGGTCACAACCCATTAACCCATCCAAAATAGGGGGTTAAGTTGACATTTTTGGTCCACCAATTTATTTTGACCCCATCTATCAACATTTTTTTAATTTAAAATAAAAAAATATTTTAAATATTTGATTTTTCAATATTATATTATTTTAAAGATGTACATATGCAAGAATATTGTAATTTAAATTTTTAATATTTATAAATTAAGTTTTAATTATTAATTATAACGATAATTTAACATGTAAAATATAATAATATTTTAATATATCCACTAAAAATATTAATTAATCCATTAGAAATAATATATCTATTAATTAATCCAATATAATAATTAGTCCGATATGACTCGTTTTTAAAGTCAAGATCAAAGTGTCTATTTTGCCACTTTACTTTTAGAACAATGAGAAGAGTTTGAATTTCCAAAAGTAGCAGTACATCTATGTATCTATATTGTACCAATATTTTAATTTGTGTCATGTATTTGTGTTTAACATTTATTTGCATCAGATACTTTAAGACACTTGAAGTATATCTAAATTAATAATATTTTTATGATGACAATAATTTATAAATGTTTAATACATTTTTTTTTAAATTGAATTCCCATAAGAATAATCATATATATCTAATGTTTTAAAAATAAAATTATATATTTTTTAATATGCATATATTACATGTCATGTTTTATTATTTTCATAATCAGCATTTCGACGTATCTTATACATATTGTATCCGATACACGTATTGTATCTATACATCATATACCTCTATATTAACTTATGCCTTAAGAATTTCATTCTCCAAAATATACAATATCTTAAATGCACCTTTATTAATTTATTCTAACATAAAATCATGTTCACATTATTTCTAGAAAGATTTTCGATAATAAAAAAACTAACGATTTGACCAAAAATAAAAAGTTTATCGTTTAGTCATAAAAGTTTTTAGTCTGAAATTTACTTCTATAATAATACATATTTAGTCTTAAAAGTTTTTAAAGAGAATATGTTTACATTTGGTTTGAAACCATTTACACTTAGAAAAAAAATATTTATATAAATTTATTCATGTTTTTCATATAAAATTTTTGTTGTAAGTCTTCGTTTAAAAGACAAAACTGAATTGAATTAAAGAGTATAGAAAATGAGAAAGAAAAGAAAAAATGATAAATAATTTTATTACCTGAATAATATCTGTTCAATGTATATAGAGGTATATTCAATTATGTAAGAGTCTAAATTTGTTTGTATTCTAAGTTATCAAAATCTTTTAGTTCTAGTCCCAAAAGCATTTAATGTATGATTAATTTTGCAAGACAAATAATTTAGAGCAACTTTTCTCTCTAAAGATGTAATACATCAGCCTCGTTATGATAAATGTTTTCTACGAATATTATTTTATGTGATTTTATATTATATTAAATACGAGCTATTTAATGCCAACTATTTTAATAAATGATGTGACACTTTCCGTAGAATCCCGCCTCCTTTAAATTATTTATTTAATAATACATAAGACTAATCATTACATTTTATCACTCCTATGCTAAATTTATAAAGTAACATTACCGATATATTACGGGTTTGTTTCCATCCCGTTATCTAGTGAGCTAATTCAATTTAAATTATTTGAGTAAAAAAATTCAAACTCCGATCACTGATTAAATGGATTAATTTATTGACTCATTTAATTAAAAAATATAATTTTTTTTAATTTTAAAAAAAAGTAAATTATAATTATGATTAAAATTTAAATAAACTTTAATATAATATATATAATCTAAAAAGATGTTAAATTCTAAATACAAATTAAAATCACAAAAAATATAAATTATCCATGTGTTGATCGAAAAAAGCAACATAATGTAACCTAATGCAAAACCTAATATAATAAAAAACACTTACGTGACCTTTATTTGCGGGTTTGTGAACCAATCCGGTTTACCACGGGTTCAACTCGGATGAACCGGTCAAAAATTAACCCGTATTAAAATTTGTAAAAAAAAATTCAATCAAACTCGACCCAAACCTATGGTGGACCGGATTGACTCGCAAATTCTAACGTATTTTAACATCTTTAACAACATTACTTCTTTCTTTTACACGTTTTGTTTCTTTTTTACATTTTATTTTTGCTTTAAGCTTTAGGGTTACTTTTTTCTATTAGATATGAGTTAAATGTTGATAGGTGATTCGATGAAAAACGATTTAGAGATGAGAAAATTTGATTTACTAAAAATATAATTAATTTAAGTAAAAATTTCATTAATATATATATATATATATATATATATATATATATATATATATATATTTTTTTATATATATATATATATATATATATATATATATATATATATATTTGACTTTATGTATATTTCTTAAAATATTAATTTTGTTTGGTAAATAAAGAGTTTGGTTGAAAAAATATAAAGCAAACTATCTTAAATTATTAATGATTTTAAAATACCACTTATTAATTATCAATTAAAATTGCAAAAAAGTAGAAAAAGCTTAATAAATATAATTATTTTGAAAAAATATAGAGTCAATTAGTAATTCAACAAATAATTTCCACAAGTCCATAGATTGTTCCTTATATCACGCTGTATTTTCTTTTTCAAAACGTTTTTATCAAATTATCACACAACTCTAAAACTAAATGACACAAATTTTACATATCACCCCGAACCAATCCTCACAAATACCTACAACTATTAAATAAACCATGCCAGAGAACGCATTGAAGAATTTCCATGTGCAAAAATAAATTACCTGGTCCCTACTTCATTCCGTGAAAATTTTAAAAATATAAATTAAACGGTCAAAACAAATAATAATCGTATATTTTGAATATAAAACAAAAGTAATATATTTTTTTATAAACTAATAATTTAATTTCTCTGATTTAGATAATTAATTTTTTTGGTCCTACCTGGCATGATTGGAGAATTAGAAAAGAAAACAGCGGGAAAAAAAAATAATCCAAAACTTGGCACATCACGAGGCGCGATTAACGCGTTGAAGCAAAGCTTTTGGTAATCTCCAATTCTGTGTTTTTTCTTTTCGCTGTGTTTCCCCTTTACACTCATTCTCCATTTTTTTTTTTCAAATTTCGACACTCAAAAGCTGTGTTAACGCAACCCACCAGGTTTCTTAATCATGCTCTCTTTTGTTTTCGAAAACTTTCAGCGCCAAATTCTGATTAATTTCATCATTTCGGTCTCATACTTAGTCAAACCCACGCTTCATTCATACCCTGCAATGCAATTTGCGAAAATGAATAAAAGTAATAGTCAAAACCGGCATGTGACCTTAACGTTTTGTTCGGTTTTGTTTTGTTTGTAACGTAGAATTGGACCGGGCCAGCAAGTTTTCTAGAGATAAGAATTGTAGCATAGTTTTCGAATTTTCATAAAAAATAAAAAAAAGAGAGACCAATAATAGTCAAGACCCACCACCTGACCAAATGGCACGACCTGAGTGCACAAGTGCATGACCCTCGAGGAAAATTTAGTAGTGCCATATTTAAATAAAAAATAAATAAAAAATGGTACTACTGACTTATAAGAGACCAAAATAAAAAGAAAGAGAGATAAAGATAAACCAATACCTCAGACGCCTGTTTCGCCAAACCAAAGGAAACTCCACTGCACTTTCCTTCCCTTCTTCTCTCTCTTCACCACATTTTTCTCTAGCAGGTAAAAATTTATTAATTCATCAAACATGTTAAATCTTCAACAACGTTCGTGTTTGCCACAAAAAAACATTAATCTAGGACCTGAAATTATATTCTGTCGTCACAATAATAGCTTTGAGGTCTGTAGGAACCAGAAAAAATGGAAGTTGCGGCGGCCAAAGCGCTCAAACCGAGCTTGCGGACAGAGTTCATCTTCCCGCAAGCAATCTGCGACGAGATTTTTTGTTTCAACGCCAACAACATTGTTGTCGGCGAAGATTTCTCCGTCGACGACCTTCTTGACTTTTCCAACGGCGAATTCCAGCTTGGAAAGGATTTCGATGTCTCCGAGGAAGAGGAAGACGAGGAAAAAGACAGCACCTCCGGTTCCTCGCAGGACCGAACCGAAGACGACAGCAATTCCAATTCCACCGCCGCAGGCGGCGCCGGCGATTCAGACTCCGTCTTCGCCGGGGAATTATCAGTTCCTGTGAGTTTTCTATTCTTCGTGTTTTTTTGTTTTTTTTTTTAATTTATATAAAATTAAAAATATAATTAAATTTATTTCAAACAATTTTTTTTTTTCGTTTTATTTTGGAGAAACAAAAGGAATAATTCTTCGTTTGGGTTTATTTTTGAAGGCGGATGATGTGGCGGACCTGGAGTGGGTTTCGCACTTTGTAGACGATTCTCTGCCTGAGCTTTCTCTTTTGTACCCTGTCCCTCCGGAGCAAACAAGGGTATGGGCCGAACCAAAACCTAGACCGGGCCGGGCCCAAAACGGTTCAGCAATTCCCAGAAGGCCGAGGACCGGAAAGAGTAGGAAGCCCAACGCTCGCGTGTGGTCTTTTACGGTGTCGCCGCCGTCTTTGTGTTTTTCGGTGTTGGCTGGCTCCGTTGAGTTTGGCGAGCCGACGGCTAAAAAGCAGAAGAAAAAGGCCGAGGCCCAAAGTGGGGCCCAGTTTCAGCGACGGTGCAGCCACTGCCAGGTGCAGAAAACGCCGCAGTGGAGGACAGGCCCACTGGGGCCCAAAACACTCTGCAACGCTTGCGGGGTTCGGTTCAAGTCCGGTCGGCTTTTTCCAGAGTATAGACCGGCCTGTAGCCCAACTTTCTCCGGTGATATTCACTCAAATAGCCATCGTAAGGTCTTGGAGATGAGGCGTAGAAAGGAGACCAGCGAACCGCAAACCGGTTCAGACCGGACTCAACTGGTCCCAAGCTGTTGAATTTTGCACACCAAACTTGGATACAATTTATTAGGTGTTTTAAATGTTTTTTCTTATCAGAATTGAAACTTCCAAGGCAGAAATTTAATTCTGAATGAGCAACAACATTTTTATTAGGACCGTGTCTAAGTTTTGTTTGAATCAGTTAGCATTTCCTTAGGGTGGAATAGGGAATAGAGTAGGTTTAGGTCAACGAACCGGTCTGAACCGGTTTGGTATTTGTTCCATAGTGATTAGTTAGTGATTTAAATTAGTGGTAGTGAAATAGGGAGGTAGCAGACATTAGGAAGGCCTTGATTATTGTATTACATTTTGCTAGCTGAGTTTTAATGAATTAATTAATGAGATATGGTTAAATCCAGAAAGAAAAAAATTAATTAAGAATTTATGAGAACATGGTTCTTGGCCTTATATGTATACTTTTGTCAAGTTGGGTTGATATTTTATTTGACTCTCTTTGAAGGCCACACTTGGCTTTTGAATTTTGTTAGAATCATTCATAATTTTGAGTTTGTGCATGTATGAATGTATCATAGTGCAGTGAGAAAGAAAGAGAGAGGAAAGGTGGGGCTGAGAGTGATTGAAGCAATAAAGTTGGGTTGGGTTGATTTCAGACCATTGAAACTGTTCTACCCTTCTATTATTACCTTTTATCATATATATATATATATATATATATATATATATATATATATATATATATATATATATATATTATATAAACTACCCACAAATTCTTAATTACTTGAAAAAAATATTTGTAGTTTAAGTTAAAAGGTTTAATTTGTATTATGATTTTTTTAAGATAATAATTTTTTATTTAAGTGTATTTTTTTTTATATGAGATAAGTAATGAAGTATGTTATATGAAGAGAATTTTATAAGCAGATTGAGGTGAAAAAAAAAATCCTATGAAAAAGATTGAAAGTAGTACATCTTTACCTTTGTGTTTGTGGCTACACGCATCAATGGTGAGTCATCTCCATGTTTAATGGTTAGGAGACATGACTTATACTTTACGAAAAATGGTTGTATTTCCTTTTTTCCTTTTGAAGATAAATTTTGTTTATTTTTTAATCTAATTAAGGATTTTTTTTTGAAAAATATTTTATTGTGTTAATTAATCTTGTGATATTAGTCAGTACTATTTGTTTTTATTAGTTTATTTTAAAATTTAAGATGACATTAATCATTCATAATTTTGTCTTTGTTTAAATATTAAACAGTTTGTATGATGCAATAGGAGAATTCGTGTTAAAAATAATGTCCAAAAATCTAATCACCTTTTTATTTTATATCCTTTAACATTGGAATTTTATTCATGGTAGTTCCCAAGGAAGTTGCCATGAAATTATCATCGCATAACTGTTTGGGTAATTTTTACGTTTTGAAAAACCGGTTTCGTGATTTTTATCACGATAATACCTTACTTAAAAAGAACAAAAAAACAAAACTATGGCATAACCACGATTTACGCAAATCACTTTTTTTAAGTTGTTCAACGTATATTAAATCTACACGTAAGAAAAAACACTTGCAATTCATAACCCTTGCCAAAAAGGGTCACATAAGCACTTGTCGTGTTGATGAATGGTTGATGAATTACTTTTTTTTTTCTTTTTCGATTGGAGTTTTGTGGGTTGTTATTGATAGGTGTTCTCTCTTTAATAATAATAATAATAATAATAATAATAATAATAATAAGGGTTAAATATGTTTTTGGTTTTTAGTGAAATTTATAATTGATTTTTCTTCGAAAATTTTGACCAATTTAGTCATTTATTTTTAGAAATATATGAATTTAGTCCTTTTAACCAGATTTTGTTAAGTTTATCTAACTTTTCAAGCGCATTTCATGATAGTATTTGAATTATTTCTATTTTTGCTTAAATGCTAACTCAAATATTATTATAAAACACGTTTAAAACTTCAAATAAACTTAACAAAATTTGATTAAAATGATTAAATCCACACATTTACAAGGATGAAGACTAAATTGGTCAAATTTTTTGATGAGGGACTAATTCCAAATTTTACCGAAACTTGAGGAATCAAAAACATATTTAACCCTAATAATAATAATAATAATAATAATAATAATAATAATAATGTTATTATTATTAATTAAAGGCGAAGGGATTGAAGTTAATTAAAGGTGTTTTTGGACGAAATTAGTTTATAAAGTAGTTGAAATTTTATAAACTGGTTGAAATTTAGAAGTTATAAGTCAAGACTAAGAGAAATTAATTTTTTAAAAGTTAACTAATTGAATTAAATGCGTTTAATGAAATCGGCTACAAAATTAGTTGACAAAATATACGTAATGATATGGAATGCTATAATTTGGTTATTTGCCTACATAGGTTTGAGTTATGTGTCACTTTCTATTTCCACGTTTAGAATTACTTATAATATAGTATGTGAACTTAAAAAGTTGGCATGTTGCGAAAAGATTATGAAAATTTGATGATTTTACGCATTTTTTACTAACTATTATGGAAAAGGATATAACAAATATACTCTCACCTTATTTTTCTGAAAATAAAAAGGTTATTTATATTTATGAAAGAAATCAAATTTTTATATGATTTATGAAGTTTGAATTACATATTGTTGTAGTACTGTCATTCGAAAATCTTCTATATAGTACTTGCTATGATCATAATAATTGAAATCAAATATTTATTATTAGTTTAGTCACATTTTAATCACATATTTTATTTTTTAGTGAATAATCTTATGTACTAGTTGCTTTCATTGAGACTTAATTAGCTTTGAAAGTTGGATGGAAGCATGTAAATGTTGCATGAGTCAACTAAGTGGTTCACAACAAAATTATTATTTTGCAAAGGAGAGGGAGGAGAGGATCACATGACTCTCACATGCTTATTATTATTATTATTTTGTTTTATGTTTTTTTTTATCAATTTCAAATAAATAAAAAAGTAAAGTGGGTGATATAGATTGTAATTAATTCCGTATCTATTGTTTTATAGTTTATTGTACTTATAAATTTAATTGTTTTTTAATTAATTTTTTATTACATATTCAAAAATATATATTTTTCAATTAAATTTTAATTATTTAGTTTATTTTGTTAATTAGATGATATGACTATTATAGATTTTATTTTTTCTTTATTATGTGAAATTTTATGATTTATATAATATTATATTGTAGTTAGTGTAAAATATAAAGTGACTTTTATTATTTTAATATTATTTTATATTAAATGTAAATCATTATATTTTCTAACATATGAAAACTAATAACTAGGATGACAAAATAAGATATAAGTTGTATCACTCGCAATATTTAATTAAAAATATATAAAATTTAAATACTCAATAGATATAAAAATAAATAAAAATTCAATTAAAAATATTTAAATTTATAAATCACGTAAAACTTGATCAAGTATTATTTAAATTAATAATTTTCATTAAAATTAATATTTCCTAAATAAATTACTTTTTATTTAAGTTTATCTCTTTGTCTTGACTTTATTGTTTATGTGTTCATTAAATTATCTCACGTATTATATTGTTACAATGAAAAATATATCATGCAACTGAGCATATAAAAAATTGCGTACTTAAAAGAAATATTATATTTAGAGTCTTACAAAATTAGACATTTTTTGTAATATTTTTTTCGGTCATTATTAACAATGTCACAATACTTAATTAATCATTCTTGCGACAAGTTTTCATTCTAAAACAACAAAATGTGATATATACTTTTTAAAATTATGAGCAAATTTGTGTTTTTAACAATGAGCAAACACAAAACTCTTTGATATGTGTGAATTCGCAGACCCAAAATCATGTCAAAATAGTAGTTAACGTTGACCTGGTTTACTTACTGAGTTTGACGTCAAACATCGATTAATTTGAGTTAAAAAAAGAAACTTGCAGATTTTTTGTATCGAGTTAAAAACTTTATACTTATATTTTTAAAATAAACAAATGACATGTAAATTAAGAAAACACTCGTCATCGTAAAATTAAAAAGAAAAGAAAAATCTTAACGGCTTAAGATTACTTTATGCATGACTTAATCTCCATAAGTCTTTTGATACATTTTATATAGATTTTGACTTTGAATTTATAAATAAAATAGTTATATATGTTTTTAAATCTTTTGATACATTTCACATAGATTTTAACTTTGAATTTATAAATAAAATGATTAAATATGCTTTTAGTTTATAAATTTTGATGCAAAATTAAAATTCAGTTATTATTTATACCATAACTGATTTGAGATCGTAACATTTATATATCAAATACATTTTTGTCTTAAATTTTAAAATAAAATGAGTATAGTTATTAATAATATCACGGTGTTCGAGTTGATATTTTAGATGAAACATGTTAAATACATTAATTAGTTCAAATAACGACCTAAAATACTATCTAAAATGTATAGAACAAGTTAATTATTGAGTTTAGATAACTGTATTGATTATTTTTAAAATTTAAGAATCAAAATATATAAATAAGAGCAAATTTTAATTTCACATATAAATTTAGAGATTAAAATTATATTTAACTTTTAGATAAAATAATTATAACTTTTATTTTTTTTTTCTTTCTCTTGTGAAGAATCAAAATCAAGTGCTTCCGAAAATGGTGTAGGGAAAAGCAGGGAATAAGGTTGTCCATGTGAGAAGTAGTTGTTGGTAGGACAAGACGAATTCAATGAACAACGTGCTTCTGATGCTGATCTTCAATTGGAATCTTAAGTATCCAAATGAAAAGCACCATAACTCATGTGCACATCACAAACACACCACTTAGAGATACCATCACTTTTATTATGCATCACTTTTGCCAACTTCAGAGGCCATTCACCATTACCCTCATATTCAATTTCCAAAATATTGTACAAAACTATAATAATCTATTTTCAATTTATGTATTGTTGAAAACTTTTATAAGAATTAGAAGAGAAAAAAATTAGGATTTTAGCCTAAAAACTAACAATAATTTCACAAAAATTATCTTACTATCTGAGTTTTTTTACAATCTGATTTTTTTTTAAATTGTACAATATAAAAATAAATTGATTTTTCTAAAATTTGTGTTGTCAATATCGACATAATTAAATTTGATCGAATTTTGGCTGTGACCGACTCGAATAAATTTTGGCTTGGTCGACTTGATCAAATTTTAGCATGGGTTGCATAGTTGAGTTTTGTTGAATTTCAACTGAAAGTTGACTTAGCCGACTTTCTATCGGACTAATTCGACCACATTTCGATCGTGGCCGACTCGGTCGAATTTTGATCAGGGCCGATTTAACAAAATTTTGGACAAGGTCGACTAGAATGAATTAGGTCGAATTTCGACCAAGGCCAACTCAGTCGAATATGGTCAAATTTTGACCAGGGTCCACTCCGACCGAATTCGATCAATCTTCAGTCGCGACTAACTTACTCAAATTTCAACCATGGATGATTCGATCGAATTCTAGTCTGGATCGAGGCGTCTCGACCTTCACCCTTTTTTGAACTTCGACTAAGACCAGTCCTTATCAACCTTCACCCAACCCAACTACAAATTTAGATTGAAAATTTGGATTAAATATTTAAAATTTTTCATATTTGTAAATCTGGATTCATATAATTGATTTCTATTAAATATATTATATATTTGCTGATAAAAAAATCCAAAAATAATTTTTTACATGAAAAATACCTCTAATTATACATTTTAGAAGATTTTTTTTATATAGAAAAACTTTTAAATTGTGTAATATTGTACAAATTTTACATTATGAATGTATTTTTTGAATAATTTTTTTTAAATTGCACAATTTCTTTAAGTATGAAAAATAAAAAACGTAGAACCACTATAAGACACCACTGAAAGGACGATAACAAAAGAAAATGAATAAGGATCAGCGATAAAGATATAGAAAAAAAAAATGGTAGAAAATAAAGGTCTTCTGTGTCTTTTAAATAAGTTAAAGAGGTGCAGAAAGAACCATGGGGTGCAGAAAGAAATACCTTGTGGAGACTGGTGAGAGGAATAACCCAGTTTGGAATTTGGATTTGCAATAAGATCCAAAACTAATAAACTCCAAGTCCAACCCAAAACGCAATGTGGTGTAGTGTATCCATTGTTGGGTTTTATGCAGAATTAGTGTCTTTTCCCTTCTTCCGTTGAAATCAAAAGCAGACATGGAAACTTGACAGAGTAAGAAAATCGAATCGACGATGGCCGTCACAGAAGACGAAGCCGCAGCTTCAGGAGCAGGTGCTGCTCAACGTCAAAATCCCATTCCCAACAGTAACCCAAATCAAAATCCAAATACAAATCCAAATCCAAATTCCAATGAAAACCCTAACCCTAACCCGCCTCATACCACTAAAGGATCCAAAGGAAAATCGTGCAAGGGATGCACCTATTACACATCGCTTCATAAAATCAAATCCAAAAACCCCACATGCGTCGGCTTCTCCAGAACACTCCAGCAAGGTCGCTCTCTCTTGGTCTACAATTCATTTTTTTGGTGGTTGGTTCGATTATTGAAAAAATCTATATCATTTAAAACAGAAAGAGCATGAAATGAAATTCTGGGTGTGAAAGTTTCAAAATCTTGTTACTGAATTCAAACATTGTATTCTGAGCAAAGTGAATGTATATTAATTTAGAGCTATGTTGATATCTGTTTAGCCGAGTAATATATATATATATTTTTTTGTGGAGTACCTATTCCTTTACTTGTAGTTTGATGCAGAGCAACGTATTCAAGATGGCATTGGATTTCTTGTTTTGAATTGAATTGCAGCTGGATTCTTATTTGCTTGCTTTGGCAGTTAGTTTCCACAGAAATAATTTGAAATTGATTAAGATGGCATTTGTTCTTATCCTTGTAGTTGTTACTGAGAAAAATTATGAATAGCAGTTTGTGGCGAGAGAGGGAGCCGGGTTAGCACTTAGCAGACACAAAATTATTTATAGATCAAACAAAAAGAACCATTTACAACTTATTTTGTTTCCTTTTCCTTTTTTTCTCGCTTATTCAAATTCTATACATGTACTTGATAATCTTTAAAATTAATATTTTTTGGAATCCTAATGTATAGTTTTTGGTTGTGGCAATAAGCATGCTTATTTTTCTATTAATAATTCCAGTCCTTTATACTTGTTAGTCATTACTACCATTTTTTTCACGGTTAATCTTTATCTAAATTATTCTATTGCTACTTGTTAGTACTTTATTTTATATGTTAGATATTGTAGCTTTATGTTTCTTTTGGATTGGGTTTATTGTCTATAATTTTCTCTGCTCATGAGAGTTTAATATTTGTTTATTATAAGCCTTTAATATATCTATAATTGATGTTCTTATTCATATAACCAGTACCCCCTTTTGTTGTGGGAGAAGCTGAGATGGAAGCTTCGAAAGAGGGCCGCAGTCTTACAAATTTCAAGTATGCCTGTATTGGATACTCTGTGTACTTAGACAACAAAGATTCTTCAGCTGACTTGCAAGATAAAACGGCAAAATTGCCCTTTTGTGTTGGTCTAGAGGTTATATATCTTGTTTGCCATTCCATTGTAGTTTATCTATTGTCTAAATTTTGGTTTATGCAGTTCCATGGATTTCTTGGGTGCTGGTACATATTTCTTGTAATATAAATCTGCATATATCATGGCACAAACAACAATTTGTTACGGGGGGGGGGGGGGGGAAAAAAAAA
>Ga0209589_1010686_pt1 | contig 13282 bp, 10 predicted proteins | sample CowpeawhiteBW_FD_187525 | JGI IMG/M metagenome (GOLD analysis project Ga0209589, IMG submission 187525) | Root nodule microbial communities of legume samples collected from California USA - Cow pea white BW (SPAdes) (version 2) | ecosystem: Host-associated > Plants > Roots > Nodule | place: USA...
ATTTGTTATTTTAATTATATTTCAGTCCATTTTTTTTTAATTTTTAATTCCATCATCTCCAAATTGAAACTAAATTTAACTTTTATATAAATTTTAAAATGATATTTTAATTAAACATTTTAATAATATTAAGTTTATTTAAATTTTTATTTTGCATTAAACTTTACCTATATTTTGTTTTAAAATTTTAAAATATTTATTTTAACTTGTTACAAAATTGTTTTAAATAATTTATATACAAATGTTAGAGTTGGTTTAAAAACAATAATTTTATAAATTTAAATATAAAATTTTAAAACAATTTTGTAAAAAGTTAAAATAAATATATTTAAAATTTTAAAATAAATGGACCAAAATGTAATCAAAATAAATGGACCAAAATGTAATCAAAATAAAAAAATATATGGACCAAATTGAGATTCAAACAATGACTTAACACGTGTCACTTTGATTGACTTGACACATGGCACAATATTGACGTGACATGTGGCATGAATAATTTTAAAAAAAATTAAAAAAATTAAAAAAATAAATAAAAGATAAAAAAATTAAAAAAAATGAGGAGCTGACACGTGGCACATCCTTATTTTATTTATAACTTTTTGTATAAAACTTCAAGTGAGGTGACTTTTGAACCTACCCATCAATTTTCATAACTAAGGAATCCATTTATGAATCCAAAATTTTAAAAATTGTATACAGATAGTTACAAAATAAAAATGGGCAGATTGTATACTTGAAAATAATATGCCAAAATAAAAGAGTTAGATATTTGGGATTGACCCCCTTACTTTGGTGAAGTTAATGGAACTCTACGATTGAAATGAAAGGCTCAAAGTGATGTATTTTTCCAATTTAAGTTGCTTCACAAGAAGCTTTAAAAGAGAGAAAATCATAGTTATAGAGTAGGATTTAAGAAGAATAGGAAGAAATATATTCTAACTCTAGATCTAATTTAATGAAACTATATGACTAATAATTTAAATAACTAAGAAAGGAATAAAAGAGAATAGAATAATAAAATAAGAGACGATAAAAAAATAAGAGAAGAGGAAAGCTTACCTTAGGCCTTTTCTCCTGTTGTAGGAAATTGTGAGATAGATATTTGAGATTGTGTTGTATTTATAGGTAAAACTTTGATCAAAAGGACAAAGATGATTTGTAAATGAAATATGTCTTTCATCCTAGTAATTACATTTGGAAGGTTGTCATTGGAAAGAAGAAAAAATTCTACTCAAACTTATTCTTTACATTAAATTTCACATGTCACATGGGTAAATCATAGTTTATTACCAAAAACTATGGAAAATCCTAAAAGGAGAATGGTCTGCGAAACCAAATTAGATTCAGGAGTCAATTACATGTGGGGAAAGGTATTAACACCCCATAACTTCATCCGAAGATAGTTCCCTTTATTCAAGTGTGTAAAATTAATCTAATATTTAAAATATTTGTCCTTTCCTCTAAAAAAACCAAACAAAACAAGCAAATACAAAATCATAGGAAAATATTTTTGAAATATGTATTTTAGCTTGAGAATGATTAATCTTACTCCTACGTATTCTCATTCAAAATGAGAAATTAGGGTTATGTATGACAATAAAATGAGTACATGGATATATAGACTCACACTAGGTGAGTCAGTAATCAAAGGAAAAAAATGAGAATGTAACAACCGGGATAGTTAGGCATATTCGAGAATATATCACTGCATACACAAATAACATAAATACAAAACTATATTCTAATAGTCCCTTTCAAACTCAAGGTTATTAATAGTAGTCAACAACATTGAGTTTGTGACGTAAAGTAGAAAAACGAGCATGTGAGAGTGGTTTTGTAAGGATGTCTGCAACTTGATCAACAGTTGGAATATCATGACCCACTAAGGATTGATTGAGCACTTTTTTCTAAACAAAGAAAATGTCGAGTTTCATGTGTTTTGTTCTAGAATGTAGAACCAGATTATGATTTAAGGCTACAACATTTGATTGTCGTAGTATACAAAGGGAGTTGTGCAATGAATCTCGAGTTCATGTAAACAAGATTGTAACCATAGAATTTTAGCAACAATAATAGCTAAATTGCGATATTCTACTTTAGCACTTGAATGAGCAACTAAACTTTGTTTCTTAGACCACCAAGACACAAGAGTAGAGCCAAAGTAGACCTTTGATCATCAATATTAGATGTTCAATCTGCATCACAAAAGGTAGTAATGGAATAATGATTTTGAAATGAAGATATAGTTTGAAGTTGTAGACCATAAGTGAGAATTCCTTTATGATAACATAGAATGTGTTTGATAGTTTTCCAATGTTCAAGGAGAGATTGTGCCATGAATTGGCAAACTTTATTCACATTGTATCCAACTCTTGCTCGTGTAATTGTGACATATTGTAAGTCACCAACAATAGAGTGATACAAAGATAGGTCATCCATGTAATCGAAACCAATTTTGGAGATTTTAACACCACTTGGCAGAGGAGTAGAAATACCTTTTGCATCAAACATTCCAGCTTCATCAAGGAGATTATGAATGTAGTTTGTTTCAGAGAGAAGAAGAAAGCCACTAGAAAGTTTTTCAACCTAAATGACCAAAAAATATTCAAGCGCTCAAAGTTGTTTAAGAGGAAAAACAATTCTTAATTTAGTAATAATGGATTGAAGCAATGATGGTGATGAACCTGTAAAGATGATATCATACATATAAATGAGAACAAAGATATTATCAGAAGTAGAGGTGTATATTAGAAGAGATAGATCACACTTACTTTGATGAAACCCAAAACCTTTGAGATTAATGGTAAGTCTCTCATACCAAGAGTATGTTTCAAACTATAAATAAACTTGTTTAGTTTGCATACCAAGTAGGAATCAAGGGACTCAAACCCTGGAGGTTGGGTCATGTAAACATCTTCATAAAGAATGCCATTGAGAAATGCATTATTGATATTTATGTTTTGAAGAGACCATTGACTAGTGATGGCTATTGTGAGAACAATTCTAATAGTGATAGGCTTGACTACCGGAGCAAATGTTTCAAAGTAATCACAACCAAATTGTTGAAATAATTTTGCTACCAACTAGGCTTCATAACGATTAATAGAGCCATCAGTATTTTCTTTTATTCAAAAAATCCATTTGCATCTAACCATAGAACGACCTGTAGGAAGATAAGTAAGGGACCATGTATTGTTAGTCAATACTGCATCATTTTCATCTTGCATAGCTTTGTGCTAAAAGGGAAAGGACAAGGCTTGTTTTACAGCTGTAGGTTTTTCAGTAATGAGAAGGAAGGATGGGTAAACCTTTAGTTATTTTTGATCTAGTTTGCATGGAATGACTCGATGAAGTGTTTCAAGAAATTGGAGGAATGGAAGAGGTAATAGTGGAAGGAAGAGTGGGGAGAATATGTGTTATAAAGGTGCTGACAGGACATCAAATAGGAGATGAGACAACAACAGATGACTCAGGAGAGGATAAAATAGATGTTGAATTATGAGTGGGATGTCGTATGGGTGATGAAATAGTGGAAGGAATAATGCCAAGAGGGAGATGGGGAGAATGGGATGTGGACAAAGAACTAACAGAAGATGGAATAGAAAAAGGAAAGGTATGTTCATCAAATAGAACATCTTTAGAGATAAAAAGACGACCATTTTTAGAAAGGCATTTGTAACCTTTGTGACATGGAGAATATCCCAAGAAGGTGCAAGTAATAGCTCGAAAGTCAAGTTTATGTTGGTTATAGGGGCATATATATGGATAGCAAGCACAACCAAATGTGCAAAGAAAAGAGTAATTAAGTTCTTTTTTAAAATGGTGAAATAAGGTATAGGATAGGGACTAGTAGTTGTAGGTAATCTGATATATTGCAGTGTGGAAGGCGTGGTCCAAAAATTTTAATGGAAGGGAAGATTGAGAAAGAATAGTGAGATTGATTTAAACAATGTGACGATGCTTACATTCTATAACACCATTTTCATTGTGAGTATGAGGGCAAATAAGTTTGTGGTGAATACCAAAATATTGAAGAAAAGAAGTTAGAGACCTTAACTCATCACTCCAATAAGTTGAACCTCTTTGATTTTCTGATTTAATTGAAGTTCAACATTGTTTTTGAATTGAGCAAAGATATTGAAAGGATCAGACTTATTTTTTAGGAAATAAATCCATGTTTACCTACCATAAGCATCAACAAATGAAATATAACAATTGTATCCAAGAGAGGATGACACGTGAGATGGTCCCTAAAGGTCACAATAGATGAGTTGAAGAGGGTTATTATAAGTAATGGATGAAGAGTGAGACGGAAGTTGGTGAGATTTACTCATACAACATGCAACACCGAAATGAACAAGTGTTTTATTTAATAAAGGAAGATTACATCATTTAAGGATAATGTTTAAACCATTAGAAGATGGATAACCTAGTCTATGGTCTCATTGAGTGAATAAAGTTATGGTGCATTTGGATGAAGGAGATAATGATTAAGGAACACTGAATGTATCGAATAAGGAATGTTGACACAAATAACAATGTGTCGTGCAGGAGGAGGACTACAGAAGAAGAGTAGGAAACATGTATAATCCATTAGATTCAAAATACCTTGTGAGTATGATAGCTTGATCAACTTGTGACTTGATAAAATAAAGAGGGGTGAAATTCAAAGAAGACATGGTTATCATGAGAAAAGTTGTTAAGGAGGATTGGTAGAAGAGGGAAAAATTGCAAAACCAAAAAACTGAACAAACAAACCTTTTTTGTTCTGTAGAGTAACATCAACAGATGTGGGCATAATTTCTGCAGGATGTGAGGGTAAGAGGTAATGTAGCAGGATCACCCTAAATCAATGAACTAATTTTGTGATTATTGAATAGGAACATGAGTGGTGGTCGGTGAACGAGAATGGGAATGGTTAGCAATTGTCATGTAAAATTGTATTTGTGATAGCATACGATGAGTGTAATAAGGAGTGTAGAATGGTGGACGAGGACCATACAAAAACCCCCGAGTAATTGGGATCAAAACAATAATAGCAGTGGGATGCAACATGGCCAAACTTGGTGCATACTTGACATTGAACCAAGTTGCATCCATTATGTCTACCTCATCGACCTCGATTTCCATGACCACGAAAATGATAACCTCCATGAAAAGGTTGTTGTTGTTGATAATGATAGTTGTGAGATGTAGTAGAATGATGTTGAGCAAGTTGAGTATGAGGTGCAGAAGTTGTTCATGTGTTGGTCTAAGTGAGATTAAGAAAGAAATTATCACTAAATTGTTAGAATCGTTCAACTATGGCTTCCTATGCAACAAGAAGACATTTAATTTCTTCAAAATAGAACAAGTCAAGTTTGTTGTTTATCAAGGATATAAATAACTCATATTCCACCTGAAGACAAGATCACTAATCAATTGGAGTGACTGCATGATCGTTTTGATACGAAGAAGAAATTCACTATTGGAGAGATCCCCTTTCATCATATTCTAAATTTCAATACACAATTTCCTAGATTTAGCTTTCGTTTGAGTATGAAAATAGGAGTGAATCTTGTCCCATAGTTGAAAGGGATAAGTGCATCCAATAACCCTAGGCAAGAAATAGGGCGATGGTGATGATTGAAGCCAAGAAAGGAGATGTTGCGTCTCCCATATAGTGTAGGCTGGGTTTTCTTTCCCCAATTCAGAATCTAAAATATTGAGAAACTATGGTGGAATGAGTGGAGAGACAACAAAGCACTAAAGACGGTGGGCCTTAATGACAAGATTTATTTGTTGTTTCCATAGTAAAAAATTGGTATTTGTGAATTTCACATAGATAGTATAAGAGAAAAGGACAATGGATGGGTAGGAGGGGCCATAATCGGCGATGAAAAATAAAGTTTATGCTCTTGATACCATATTGAGAATAGAGACATAGATAATTGAGAATTTCTTATTATGACAGTAAAAGGAGTACACGGATATAGGGATGGCAATTCGGGGCGGGCCAGGCGGGTTGGTCGTAGGCTCGCACAAAAAAGCGTGTGGCGGGCTGGGATGTTGAACCCGCTGGCCCGTAATGGCCTGCCTCACATAGGTTCGCAACCTGCGTAGGTTAAAGGCGGGACGGGCCGGGCTGGCCTGCTTACAAAATTATATGTTCTCCTTTTTTTTACTTCTCACATCATTCATCATGTTGCTTTTTTAAGTTCCTTTTATTATTATTATTATTGTTATTATTATTATGTTTATGTTTATGTATAATCATTGTATATAAGATAATGAATTTAGTTCTTGAATATGAAATATCTTTTTATGCATTTTTAGGTACATGTCTCGTTAGGTGATATGTTCCTATTGTACTTTAGTTATAATCTTCGTTGTTATTTTTCTTGTCTTTCATTAGGTAAACTAATTGGAATTATTTCGATAGAAAATGAATATCAATTATTATGAAAAAATAAAAAAGTTTTTATTTTAATCAACAAAAAAAAATATTTCACTCATCACAAATGTGAGCCAGCCCGCGGGCTCGCTGGCTAACCTACGGGGCGGGCCAAAAAAGTGAATCTGATATTAAACTGCGGGACAAGACAAAACGGGTCGAGCTGGCCCGCTTTGCCATCCCTACACGGATATATAAACTTACACTATGCGAGTCAGTAGTCAAATAAAAAGAAGAAAATGTTACAACCAGGACGAACAATTAGGCATATTCTAGAATATATCACTAAATACACAAATAACATAAATATAAAACTATATTATAATAACCATAGTGACGCGCAAGTGATGATCAAATAAAATTAATGTGTATTCATGCATTAGCTTAGGCCATTTTTATTCATTTATTCATTATTGGACTAATTTCATCATGCATTATCTTGTTTCAGATCATACATTTGAGGTTGCGTATTGTTTGTGTAAACATATCTTGAGGAGGTTAGTTAGATTCAAAACAGTGTGTTCCACATGTGTCAGGTGGATTTATCCACAACCTGTGGATTTGGCTTCAAGTTGTAGGATTTAAAACAGCGTGTTTCACAAGTGCCTGGTGGATTTTTCCATGACCTATGAATTTTGCTTGAAAAAATCAAGTGCAAAACAACAAGTTCCATAGGTGGCCTGGGGATTTTTCAGCGAGAAATCTTAAGATGACGTGGATTGACAAAGATTTAAAGGAGAAGGAAAATAAAAGAAAGAGAAAGAGGGGAAAACGGTTAAGGGAGAGAAGTAATCACCTCAATAAGTGGAGAGAACGTGGAAAAGATAAAAAAGAGGAGGATTGTTCACGAAAAGCTTCTTCTTGATCTTCGTCATTCTCTTCTCCGTTAATTTTAGTTTTTTTCATTATGTAGAACTAATTTTCTTTTTGTTGGAGGATTGATGTAAAACTTTGGATTTTAGTTTCTACTCTTTATAATTGATGTTTTGTTAATGTTATTTATTTCAGTGCTCTGTTTATGGTTTTATTGTTTATTCTATGAGCAATTTCACAATTGAAAAATTATGGATTATTTGAGATTATAAACAAGACAAGTTAGGTTATGTCACAATTGGGAGATTGGTCATATCTAATTAGTTTGCAATAGAGATTATTATTGATTTACATGATTCTGTTGAATTTTTGTAAATTGACCTAAGGAATTGGGATTCGAATTTAATGAATAAATTTTACCTACTAAGAGATTAGGGTTAAAATAGCTCTGAATAAACTCAAGTGGATGATTACATTGTTTGCATCAATGGAAAATGAGTAAAATTCTATAAAAAAGGATACGAAATCAATCATCTAACCATTCTTATTTTGATTGAAGTTTTTATTATAGTTTTATGCTTGTAAAAATTAGTTCACATGCCAAACGTTTATCAGCGAGCAAAGACTACTCCACCTTAGTATGTGCCTTTCTTCCTTTCACTGGAGTAGTTGTGTCTTTCACCACCATTCGCCCTTCGATCGGTAGGAACTGTCAGCAACAACGTCGATTCTCACCAGAAGCATTCCCATCTTCATTTGATTCACCGCATGAGATAGACATTATAACACCAATTCATACGACTAAATATACACCGCTTAGCCAAGACCGTCACCGATGACGAGATTCAAAACCTCAACTAGAAGTACGAAGTAATTGTTCCCAAGATTCCACCAATATCAAGCAAAATAAAATTAATGAAACTATGAAGGAATTTCATTAAGGTGATTTTGAAAATGGCATTGCGAAACAGGGACATCAAACAGAGAAAAATGTTTTGAAGAACCTTGATCATTTACAGGTGAAACAGAAACAAAGAGAATTTGAGATTTAGGTGAAATAGGAACAAACACTTTTGTTGAATTTAGAGTATATCATAAATTGAAAATTCCACCTAGTCAAGAATAAGTTAAGCTCAGACAATGTATTATCCTATGATTTTGTAACGTTTGTTTCTTATCTTCTTCTATTTCACTGACTGTCTGTTATGTGTTTATATGCTTGTTATGTAAATATGAATTAGTTATGTCATTATGAATCGGAGGAGAGGTGCAATGGAGATAGTCAAGAACACATGGTGATGAATACAAAGAAAATATGCAGCAGAGCAATGTAAATGCATCAGAGGAATACAACCCTTCTCCTTCCTTCAATTTTGGCTCATCTTCTCTTGTCTATGTTTCCTCGTGTGTTATCTTCATAATGATTCTTTATTTATGCTTACGTTGGTTCTCTTCTATTGTGTAACTGCTCTTTGTAATGTGATGTGTCAGACTAAATTTGATGAATGGAAGAGAGGGAAAATTGTGGAGATTATGTTTGTGTTGAACGCCACGAGGGAGATAGTGGAGAACGCGAGCTTGCTATGACGGAGGAATTGAGAGGATGAAGATTTAACTGTGATGGCGATGAAAATGAGATGATGAATTGTGTGTTGTGCCTGAAAGATGAAGATGACCCCCTAATGTAAAGTGTATGATGGGGTTAATTAAGAAAAACCGGTGAGTGAGTGAAGAGGCATGTGATGTAGAAAACAAAAAACAATATTTTGTTAGTGTGGAAAAAAGTGACTAACATGTGTCATTTTTTTTAGTGGAGAGGATTTCAAAGGTGTGAAAGGCAAAGGCGAGAGACGGGCAAATCCAATAAAAACAAGTGTGAAATGAACAAAAAGGAGTGAGGATATTAAAAAAATTAGGTTGAAAGACTAAAAAATAATGCAAAAACATATTTTGAAAAGAATAGGAATGTGTGGAATATTTAAAAAAAAAAGAATGGAATCTAATAATAAACAAAAAAACAAAAATATAAATGATAGTTTCTTTTTAAAAAAAAAAGGTTTGGGCCAAAAATGAGCCCATTTCATTGCTTCCTTTTCTTTTCTTTTCCTTTTTTTATCATCATTTTAAAAAATATTTACTAATTTTAAATTTCTTAATTCAGGCGTGGTTGGATTTGAAGAGTGATTTTGGAAATTGGATTTAGAGAAAAATGATGTGAAAGTAGTAGTTTGGATTAAGGAAAAGATTATGTGATTTAATTGGATTTTAGATGAAAGTTTGTGGAAGTTTATGTCTGATATTATGGATTTGATAAATTAAAAAATGTTTTAATAGATTAAATTAAATGATTACCATTTTACCATTAATGATAAATGTTATATAAATTTAAGGGTTAAATATAAATTTAGTCCCTTAACTTCTAGTAAAAATTGGAATTAGTTCATATTTGAAACTTTAGCCTAATTTAGTCCCTTAACTCTATAAATATGTTAGATTTAGTTCATTGAACAATTTTTGTTATGTTTATTTGATGTTTCAAGCTCATTTCTCAACTAACATCGAAGCGAAAATATATCAGATGCAAACAAACAACTCAAATGTTATCATAAAACACATCAAGGGACCAAAACATATTTAACTAAATTTAAATTTAAATAGAACAAATTATGTCAAAATTAAATTAAAATTGTTATTCAAAATTCATTATCATTAGAATCATATTAAAATTATAATAAAAATTAAGAATATTATTATTATTATTAATACAATTATTATTAATAATATTATAGTTTTATTATTAATATTTATATTATAATACTTAATTTATTAAATTATAATAATAATTTCTATTTTTCATCTTATTGTAATTGTTATTAATATTATAATTAACACTATTATTTTAGTGTTATTTTAAAGTTATGTTCGTGTAATATAACGTAACTATATCAATATAAAAATTAAGAATGTATAGGATTTTAATTAATGATATCCAGATAATCTTTGCCAAAAAGTAAAAAGGTAATGGTAAATAGGTTAAATTTAAAACCTCTAAAGCGTGTTCCACTCAAATCAACGCTTATAAATCATCGCAAATTCACTGATCCAAAAATAATGCATTGTCGTGTATAGTAGATCATCGATCCAAACACGTCCTAAAGTTTTTTTCTAATAATAATAATTTTTAATTTTTAAAAAACTTAATTCCATCTTTTTATTTATCAATAAATTTTGTATTTTTTTTCAACAAAATTTTAAACATCAAAAGAAAAATGGGTTTTGAAACAATCGAATTGAGTTCATGGGTTTATATTACACAATTGCTATTTTAACCCTTTAATAAACAAGAAAGCATGTATTTCATTATAAAAAAAAAACATTTCAAATTAGTTTTAATACATTTCAACATCTATTCCTATGGATTACTTTCATTTTCATTTTTCTGAGATTTTAAAAAGTTTCTATGAATTTTATTAGGGTTGGATTTTACAACAGAATTACCGATGAAATCCAAAAATATTAAAAAATTTAGTTTAAAATTCTTACTAGAAACCAAATAAGGAATAAGAAATAAGAATCATTATAAATTTAATAATTGTATATTTAATGAATAATTTTCATTAAACTTCTATTGTATTTGCAAAATCAACATAATTAGATGATTAAGGACCAAATTGCAATATTCAAAAATTTTCAGGGACTAAATTGTAATTATGTAAAAATAAATTTAAGGATTGAGTAAAATAAGGGTCAATTTGTAATTTTAACAAATTGTAGGAGCTTATATGTAATTGAAAAATATTTTTGCACTTAGCAGAAAAAAATTCAATTTTGTTCTTGAAGGATGTAAACTACATATTTAAGTTAATGAGAAAGTTAATTATAAGTAATGATTAATATTATATGTACATAAAAAGATTGTGTTACATTGGTTCGACATTATGAAAAGTGAAACATCTTAAGCATGAACCATGATATTGAATTAAGGCGACGATTACATTAGAGGCAGTTTTATCATTTATAAATCTAATATTTTTCCATATTTGATTGAAAAAGTCATGTATTGTGATTTCTTCATCAATTGATTTGTGACTTTGAACCTTTGTGTCTTTGACTTTTTTATCTTGGCAAAGATTTGCTTCTTTTGGAACACAAAAACATGACATGATAATTGAGGCTAAATGTAATTCAAGTTTGATAACATCTAATTTTACTACTTTTTTCTTTAATAAAAGTTTATATTTAGTGTTGGTGTAGTGAGTAATTTTCTAGAATTAGAATAATTATTTATTTAAGGTGTAAAAATAGTTATTATTTTAAAATTGTTGTTAAAATCCTCTTTTTAAATACTATATGTGTCTAGATATAAAATGCTTCCTTTTTCTTTAGAAAAATCAAAATAAAGAAGTAGAATTAAGTTTTGTTTTGCTTTAAGTTTTGAATTTTTCAAAGAAGAGGTACTGACTTTATCAAGTCAAGCATTTGATCTTCGTCTCCTGATTGTTCAAAACCTACAACTGCAGAGAGGGAAACTTTGAGTGCCCAAATTAAAATAAATATGCCCCTTTTGAAAGTAACATAGCTGAAAACCCCAGTGAGACACACAACGCTAGACGAAAATGTGCAAAGATTCCTTAAGGACTTGCAACCATCTAACCAAGACTAAAAGGGTGACCAAAGTTCCCTTTTGAAGGTATGAATATTGTTTGTCATTTAAAAACATAAATATTTAGATTTTGTACAATTTAATTTTATGTTTATCTGCTTAAATAATTACAATAATACATAACATGTCTTATTTTTTGTGGATGCCTATCTGCGTACATAAAGACCAAATTCATGAAGTATAATATCTCTATGGACATTTTCCGGATCAAGAACCTAATCACTGATATAGTGCTACTTCAATTGTTGTATCTCTTCCTGAAAAAATAATACAATCATATCGTGATCACAAGACAAACTTAATGTAATGAACTTTAACAAATGGGTACTTATAGAGGTGTATTTTGGCATGCTTAGTCTAGCTCCCCTTGCAAGTTACCAAAGTAAGGCATGTTCAGGTGCAATTGTTCTCGTCCAAGGCTTTTCAAGCAAGCTTCCTTTAGTAATTTTTTATAACTAGATTGAGTGCTTCATTACATACATTTTCACAACACCAAATTCATTTAGGTTGGCTTCATTGTCTCAAGTAAATTTCACAAGCACATAACAACACCTAAAATCATAAATCAGCACCTCTTACACATTATCTGGAATTTTCAAAATAAATCTGCAACTTCCACAAAACTCCAAATATTATGTTCTTGTACTCAAAGACAATTGAAACAAGAATACAATGCAAAAATAATCAACTCAATTGGATAATTGTGGAAAAAGTTAGAGACCAAAAAAGTAGCAAAGGTTAAAAGTGACAACATTCACTTGCATATAATGACTTTGATTTACCACTCAGGAATTCAAGCTTTGGAAAACCATGTCAGGTTTATAGAGAGGGGGTTTCACTGGGGAGAACAACACCAATGAGATCTGAGCCTAACCACATAAGACACTGACACCACTCTCAACCCAAAACCTTAAGGCAATGAGTTTATGGGTCTTGATTCTTATATGGTGCTCTACTTTCTCATTTCTGGTCAATGTGGGACTTAGACTCACACTTGGATTCCTAATAATCTCCCTCTCAAGGGTGAGTCCCTTCAACCACATTGGTACACTCCCCCTCTAGCGGAAGCTGCCCAACCACGAGTACTCATTTTTTGCCCTTTTCTGTACCGCCGTTCTTCTTAACGGGACGTTCTTCTTAACGGGACACGTTTTACCTGACCAACACTGTCAGGAAGACTTTCGATACTAGGACCATACTGCACTCGTCTGAGCCGGTATTAACCATCGGCTCTGATACCACTTGTCAGGTTTATAGAGAGGGGGTTTCACTGGGGAGAACAACACCAATGAGATCTGAGCCTAACCACATAAGACACTGACACCACTCTCAACCCAAAACCTTAAGGCAATGAGTTTATGGGTCTTGAT
>Ga0209589_1010694_pt1 | contig 13273 bp, 5 predicted proteins | sample CowpeawhiteBW_FD_187525 | JGI IMG/M metagenome (GOLD analysis project Ga0209589, IMG submission 187525) | Root nodule microbial communities of legume samples collected from California USA - Cow pea white BW (SPAdes) (version 2) | ecosystem: Host-associated > Plants > Roots > Nodule | place: USA...
AAAAAAAAAAAAAACAGAAATAAATAATTGTATAAAAAAATTTATAAAAATAACAGTCAATTTTTAAAAATTTAATAAATAATTATATTTTAAAAAATAAAATTAGTATTTTAAAATATAAAAGAAAAATCTTATATTATTAAAGATACTTATAAAAAAAATCCTTTTCTAATGTGTCTCTTTTCGATTTTCGGCAACAAATCAAATTCATCTGTTCAAAAATTATAAAAACTTTTTCCTTTCGCACTTTGTAACGTACCAACAATGAAATTTTGATGTATCCTCTTTTTTAAATAAGAAAAAAAAAGTACGGCGCACCGCCGCCCCTAAAAAGTCAGGGACCACGACGACGTTGAAATTCAGTCAAGTGTCGTTACCAGCAATATTCAAATTTAATTTTCAAAAGAAATTACAAATATGATTAAAATATATCTATTAACGAATTACTAAAATAATTTTTTTTATAATTGTCTAACTATGCAATACAATATTTAATAATATAATACTCCAAAATTATTAGTCTAAGATTAACTAAAACAATTTATGAAGAGTAAAATACTTCCGAATTCAATATCAATACACTCAATATATATAACATATATATATATATATATATATATATATATATATATATAATGACAACAAACTAGGTCAATAAAAATGGATGAAGATTTCTAACTCATATTAACGTAACTAAATTATTATTATTATTGATGACATTTAATTAAAATTTAGACAAATATTATAACTAAATTAGTATATTATTTAATAAAAGTTCACTAAACTAAACTAAATATAATCTATAGTTAAACTTAATAAAAATTTAACATATAACTAAACTTAACCAAATTTAAAATCAATATGAAATCAAATTTATCTTACAGCGCAACTATAGTTATAAAAAATTTAATCTATAATCAAACTTAATCAAATTTAACTTATAACTCAACTTAAACTAACCGCTTAACCTTTACCTCTACACAATACAAATTTATCATCACTAACTAACCTATATTTTTTATAATAAAATAATTGTATAGCTAATCTAAAGAGATGCATTTTGTGAAGAAATAAAATTCCAACATATTATTTCTTGCAGAAGTAGACTTTATACTTTATTCAATGTTATAAAATCAAATTTTGAAATAATTCACTTATATTTTGTAAAATTTCTAACAACTTTTCTTATATAGGAAACAATTGCGCTGATGATGTAAGTGTGATTGATTATGGCAAAAAAACTATGGTATGTATTCGTTTATTTACAATTTTGTTTTTCAATATCAATTTGGTTTAAATTAATATAATATTTCAACCTAATTTCTTGTTATCACGCTAATGCAATATTAAGTGAACCTAAATACAATATAGTGGGGTCTGCGCAAAAAAGAGACAAGGATGACTTAAAAACTCGTAATTTATAATCGTTAAGATTACATTGCCAAATATTTATTTTAATATGCATTCTTCAAATTGCATATAAAAATAATTGAATAATAAAGCCTTTTTTATTTTCTCTTATGCTATTCAATTGATCTCTTAGAACGTTTGATGGATAGATAAAGAAATGGCGAGTTGTGGTTGTTTACGATAAAATCACAGTCATTATGGAAACTTTCAAACTTTTTCATCTTTGATTTGCAGAATCACGTCATCTACTCAAACACTTATCCTCAGAATCACCTATTTTCATTTAAATTACTCATAAATGAGTAAAACATTTAAGGCGTGTTTGGATAAAATTTTAAAAAATTATTAATATATATTAAATTTAAACTAGTATACTTTCAAAATACTTTATTTTAATCAAATAATTCAAAATTAACTATATTTCAATTGATACCAAATACAAACATTTATTTTAATATTAAATAACATTTACTTAATCAAGGATATTAATAGGCGAGGCGATAATTTTTTATGAAAATTTTAGTGAAGAAAAACAAAGTTAAAAATCAGTTTATTTAGAAATTCTTAATTTTTAACTAGGGCATAAATTAATTTTAACTAAAAGAAATCGTTTATTTTTCTTAAATATCTTTATAAAATAATTTTACCCAAATATATCCTTATTTAAACTATATTTATAAGACCAGTACTTCTTTCCCAATAATAATAAAATCTATGCTAATATCAAGTCATACACTTTACTTTATTGAAAGACTTTTATGTTATTAGATAAGGAAAATCTCAACTGTCTTATTTCCATTTTTAGGACTAAAAAAATCAATTTATTCAAAGTACACCATCTAATAGAAATATTCTGATTTTATAAAAACTCACGAAGAACATAAATATTCATAATATGTGTCAAATTTTTAAGAAGTACTATCTATATATTCATATGTATGATGAAGAAATGTTATCTAAAGATAAGAACAAAGGAACGGACAAAAAATTCCGTACGTGTAGATTTTGACTAAGAAGACAAACTTTGACTCCTTTTAATTTGTAATACGGTGCCGTGTTGCACTGCGACTTTTGTTATGTATTACTCTATTAGATCTAACGGTTAGGATCTGAATAAAATTAAAGTATATCCGTAGGATGCTTAGCCATAGTTATTGTGACATTAATTTGATTATGACAATTGTCACGTCTTCTTATTTTGATTGATATTTTTATAATTCCCCTCAAATCGAAGCGTGCAACAATACATTGAAAACAAAAATCTAAAAGAAAAGATAAGGTTTCATATGAATACTTTATTTTTAAATAAGTTTGGCATAGAAAAAGCAAAATATTCAGAAAACGATAAAGTACATCCACATCGTAATTTTTGCTTTTGCATGAAAAATCACTCCATTTATTGCTTAGTGGGTGTCGCGTATTTGTTTCTAGTTTCACGGATCTTCTAATTTTTAAGTTAAAAGTGCCAAAAAAAACTAATGTCTATGTAACTTGTATTAGACCCACTTTATATGTGCTAACAAATACTCTATGTGTCCTAAGGTTGAGGCCATCATCAAGATGAGTGAAATTGGTTAGTTCATGTTTAGAAACTTGTAATCATTTAAACATCACTTCAATTTATAATTTTTTCCACCAAATACTTATAAAATGTTTAAAACATAAAATATCTGAAAATCTAATTAACATAATTGAAACAACTTATTATAAAATAAAATATATTGAGAGAGTACTCAGGTAACAAAGAGTTCAATAAATTTTTCACAAACAAAAAAAGTGATTGGTCTATTTAGGAGAGAAAATTTATTAGGAATTGGAGAGAGACAACCTTATGGAAATCTTAGCCAACTCACATAAAAGACACACATCACTTTTAACCAAAAATTTATTTCAATTCAAAATTTTAAAGCAATGGATTTATGATCTTCAAACTTATATGTTGACCAACTTTTTTATTTTTATCTAATGTGAGACATAGTCTTACATTTAGATTCTCAACAATCTCACTCTCAAATGTGAGTTCCTTCCACATTAGTATATTTTTCTTTGAGTGAAAACATTTCCAACCACAAATACTCATTTCAACTAATCATCAACTCTGATGATACCGCAAATTGTCTATTGAAGGGAGAATTCATTAGAGAGAGAACAACACTAATGAAACCTTAGTATTTTCTATAAGGAATTGACAATACCTCACAACAAAATGATGTCACAAAGAAAATGAACAAGACATTCTTAGAAAGAGCTTGTTTCATGCTCTCAAATGTTAGTCTCTACAAATAGTAAAAAATGTGGTATTTACAACAAATTGTTCAATGCTACATTATTTAAGTGTTGAGCTTATTTTCATTTTAATGAAGGGAAATTGGATGCAAGCTATGAGATCCTATATGGGTTACAAGCTATGAGATCCTAAGGTGTCAAAGCTCGTGATTATCAAAGATGTGAACTTTTGATGAGATAATAATACTTACCGCAAACCAACATGATAACCATGCTAACAAAATTGAAGTTAATGATACTAGATAAATAGTAGAGCTTGAACTTGAACTAAAGTTGTTAAACAATAACTAGAGGAGACATAAGATATCATGGTAACAAAGCCTCAATATGTAAGATAGGTTACACCAAAAAAGACAGGCCAGAAAACCTTAAATATAAGTAGATTTTGTCGCTTTATTCCACATGAAAAAAACATTGATGAACAAGAAACAAATTCAGGTAATCAAGCATTTAATTTTAATGAAGCATCACAATGGATTGATGTTATGAAAAAATAACTTGAATCTCTCCATAAAGATTAAATTTGGAAGCTTGTCAAGAAACCAATTCATTAGAAGATTGTGGGTTGTAAGTGGATATTGAAAATTTTAATATATTCATTAGAAGATTTAATATATGTTATATATTAGTATCCAAAATTTTTTAGACATCTATACAAAAATTTTAACACTTACAAAATATTTGTTAAATATTCATCCATGTATGAAAGGTGTATGATAATTATGTTTCGTCGATGATTTCAATATTTACTTAATTAAGAGAGTTATATTGAAAAATTTATAGAAAGATTTGAAATATGAAATGCAAAACCAGTTAATATTCTCTCAAGTTATTTGCAAAAATGTCATCTCAAATTCAAGAGAAAAATGATTTATGTCAAGTACCCTTACCATAACATAATTGGAAGTATGACATGTGATATTTATTTATATCAGATCAATTATTTTACACTAATGAATGTTGTTAGCTGTTAACTAATTCAAGAAGACTTGCAAAAAAAAAAAGTGAAGTATATGGTTACATATTTAAAAAAAAATATGTAATATTAGATTAGTGTTTAAAAGAGAAATCAACAAAACTATTTTTCATAACATTTAATTTTATAATTCATATTACAGAAGAAGATATTAGTTGTATATATCCTTTAAATTACATAGTATTTCTGTTAAATAAATAACATTACAACAGAGAGAATGATATTAAAGTTATAAATTATTATATGATAATTTATTTATTAATAAATATTAAAATATAAAGGTGTTTGAAGAAGAATCATATTCAAACATATATTTCAAAAAACTAATTTACTATACATTACTTCTTTTATTGATAAAGCTTTTCTTTCACCACTTACATTATATAAATACGTTCGTTATTTTTCTTGAATGCTATCAACACAATATTATGTATGTGGTATTATTTTTACCTACATAAGCTGCACCAACCATATTGTTTGAATAAAATTTGATTTGATGTCCACATCTGCTACCATGGTCCCTCCATTTCCGGAATGGGACGGCACTCAGACGGAGGGTTTCCCCACTCAATTTCTATGCATACCAATATTTTTTTTTTTTTTATTATTATCCCAAATTTACAACCTCAATTAGTGTCTCTCTATATAAAAAATAGAAGCACACCCACATAGACATTGTGACGAACTTAGCACCAAGAACAATGGGTTTCCTCTCCGAACAAGAACTGAAGAAGATGAAGGTGAAGAAGGGTTGGCTTGCGGTTGAGGTAGAAGAAGAATCGGAAGAGGGTGGTTGTGGCGAAGGCTCTCACAGATTTATGATCCCAATTTCGTATCTTTATCATCCTCTCTTCAAGAACCTTCTGGATAAGGCGTACGAGGTTTATGGGTACCACACCCAAGGTCCTCTCAAGCTCCCATGTTCAGTCGATGACTTTCTTCATCTCCGATGGAGAATCCACAAAGAAGCCACCACCACCCACCATCTTCATCATCACCAACCTCATCATCGTCAACTTTCTCACTCCTTCTCTTTCACCTCTTGTTGATTTCCACTTTCTTCAACACCGCTCTGTAATTACACACTGGAAGAGATCAAAGTTTGCACTGCATGCTCAAGTTTTTCTTTTCTCTCTCTTTTTCGTTTCTTTCTATATCATCGGATACGCCACGTGTGGTTCATGTTCATGTTCATGTTCATGTTCATCCACTGTACAGAAAATTAGAACTGGTTAGTAAAACAAGAAAAAGAAAAATCTGACTTTTAGTGATGTAATTTTGGTTTGCCAATGGTTTTCCGATCTGAGAACAAGACATGGTTATTGATTCAGGTTGTTACTGATGCGATATATATTAACTGATGTTTTTAATGTTAAGAGATACATTTCTAAACAAATTAATTTTAAAATAAATACAAATTATTAAACTAAAGAAAAAAATTGAGGTAGGTGAGATACGACATAAAAAATCATATACTATTAGAGTAGAGTATTATGAGAAAAAAAAACTACACTTAATTATATTAATAATGATTTATAATGAAATGACATTCAAATTGTTAATACATGATGATAATAACGAGTGTTTTTAGGCCCACGTGAATAATAGTGAATATAAAAGAAATACTTATTAATTAAAGGAAACACTTTTGTTATATTAAACTGTAAAAATAATTGAACACTTTTTGGGAGTTGTTATATGCATTTAAAAAGGTATTAAATTGTGTGTAATTACAAACCATCCATATGGGAATGGTTTTAAAATATGTGTGGATGAACTAAAAGGAACATCTTTTAAAGTAATAAAACTAAAAGAAAGAAAATTTTCTAATTAAAGGAATACAATAATAGACTAATTGAAAAATGTGGAGACATATAATGTGAAGAAGGGTAAGTAGTTGTTGATGGTTTGAATGGTGATGTTATTTAGAAAGATTTGATTGGTTGAAGTTGCAGTGTTATGATAATTGAAAGAGTAAAGTTAATGGAAGTTATTGACAGGTTTAGGAGTGAGTGGTGGTCTTATTCAGAATGAGTAACTCAGGGATATGCTCTTTGAATAAAGCAAAATTTTGTGGTCTTGTGTTCATTTTCTATCTCCCTCCTTTTATTCCTAAAGGTTACTCAAAACTTTCAAATTCATTTTGGTCAGAAAGAGCCTGTCCCATCTCTTATCAAATAACCAATTATATTCATTTACGACTCTACATTTTTGCTTCATTTTTTAATATATTTTAAACATTAAAATCAATGTAGATCATAAACGTATTTTTGAAGATAAACAGAGAAAAAAAAAACCTTGAAAAAAAAAAAGAGAATTCAAACTCATTGAGGCACCTCCAATCATTCACCAACATTTACTTCAATTGTCACATGATGCTCCTCTTCATTTCTTCCCATTCTTTCAAGATCTCACTTATTCCTCTTAAAATTTGAAAGTGTTTGATTATGTAAACAAAATTTTTTGTGTGTTTTATTCATAAAACAAAACTTTATAAATATCTTGATCGGAGTTTTCTTAGTTCCTGAATTTTCACTACATATGTCAAAGGGTTAAAAATGTTTTTTTAGTATTTGATCTGTGATGCAAAATTAAAATTTGTCTTTGTTTAAAACTTTGATGTATTATTAGACGGTTAAAAAATGAATTAATACGATCCTTTTAACTCAATTACGTTAAATTTTTTTAAACGTGCCAAACATCTTTTACATTGACATTAAAAATAGAACGTGTCAAACAATATAAATAATTCAAATGATAACATGAGACGTGTTTCACACGTAAAAAAAAATTAACGTTAATGGATTAAAAGAATTATATCCCGTCAGTTTTAAAATACTAAGACAAAAATAATCAAAGTTTTGGATAGGAACAAATTTTACCTTCGCATTAAAATTCAGGGAGTAAAAACATATTTAACCCAAAGTTTAATTACTTAATTTTTTTTCTTATATAAAAAATTTATCTTTTTAATTCCTTGTAGTTCATTTTAGTATATATATATATATATATATATATTGTATTTTTAATATCTTTTAATTCGTATAAGCTTAGAGGATAAAAACTAAAAAAAGTTAAAAATAATATTTGTATAAACTAAAGAGATTCAAAATGGAATGAATTGAGATTAAAACAGGACTTTTTTAAAATATAAAAACAAAAAGGTAACTTTTTTTAAAATTATAAGAATTAAATAAGTAATTGAACCTAATTAAATTATTTTTTTTAATGCTGATTTGATTAAATATGTCTACTCATTTTCAAATATGTTACAAAGTGTTAGATAGTAAAGTCCAACTCGCTTCATTCTCAACAAGAATTTAGGTAAAATGGAAAGAAAGCAATAAACGCTTAGTGAGCAAGTTTTTTTCTTTTAGTAGTAACTGGGCCATCTCATGCCACGCTGGGCTTTACTTTTTAGGCTACTTTTTCCTGCAACTCCATATTATTTAGCTGCACCCCCATTACAGTGACATTTTATCTTTGGTGAAAGTAACTTCCGAGTTCCTATTCTGAAAATTTTCCAGAACAATACTTTCAAAATTTTCAGAACAGGACAGAATTTTTAGAATAAAATTTTCTAAACGTAATTTCTCAAAAAAGTTTTTTTGAAACACATGAAAATATTTTGGAATGAGTTTTCTTTACAAAATATTGAAAACATATATAATATATCTTCCGGGATAAGTTTTTCAGAATAAGGTTTTCGTAACACATTAAATGTGTTTTAAAATCAGCTTTTTCCCACAATACATTCTCCCTTTTTTTACTTCATCTGCAACGTTCATGGCGCAGCGGTGTGGAGCAAGGAAGAAAGGCATTTTAACCTTTCTCCTATTTATATGGTGGTGGAGTTAGTAATAAGAGGGGTGAATGAAGAAAATACCTACTTTATATTAGAAAAGGCCTGAGATTAGGTTATGGGCTAACTCGCTTGTTAACGTTGTTTCATGTTCGTCTTTTGATATATTTCTTGAAACAAAAACGAGGGATATCCTGTGAGTAGACATGAAGCTTATAGCTTTAAGAATCTATTTTGCACTCAAAATGTTTGTGTAAACAACTTAACTGAATGCTTGTTCAATAAGTTCTTATCAGAACTTATAGAACTCAAGCCATTTTCAAAGCCTAAATAAGGTTCTCAACAAAATATAGTCCAAAAAAAAAAATTGGATGTCCAAGCTTTTCCCTATTAAGTTCTTTGGTATATGATTCGGTTAAGTATTGAATAAAAGGTTTCAGCAGTTGGGGGACATGACCATGAATAATGCAGGTGTCATTAATTAAAAAATTTCACAGTCAAAAGTTGAATGTGGTGCCAATCACACCAGTTTCTTGAAAGCCAGTTAATCATTTTCTGAACTTAGCCGATTTAGTGATTAGAACATTATTATTGCAATTATTGTGTTCGCCTAGCTAGATTCTACTCAACTTTGTGCTTTGGCTTTAAATGAAAATAGTGTGTTGCAGTGCTGTTGGGTATCAAACACCTAGATATCCGGTAGTTCCTGTAATTTTGTTTCCTTTTTTTCATTCCAATTTTATTAATTTTTTTTCCATCTTCTTTCTTAGGTGTCCTTAAGTTACTTGATAAAATTATGGTTAACTGACAATTTTTAAAAAAAATTTAACTACCCATTTGACTTTTTTGGTGAATCATCTTTTCCTTTTAGTTCTCACATTTAAAAAACATCTCCTTTAAATCTTTATTTATTTATGCATACCATTTTTAATTTCTTTATAGTAGGTATTAAAATTTATATATAGAAAAATTAAAATTTAAAACAGTGTGCACGAATTTAAATGAAGTAAAAAGTATAACTTTACACTGATATGGAAAGTAAATGAATACTTAAAGCTTATATTTAGAATATTGTTTGTGTTTGTAGTTGAGTTGTTGAAGACATGACTGTTAATTAAATGAGTTCACAGATTTGACTGTTAAGCTAATGTCATGCATTGACGTAAACTCGGTGTCTTGTGGTGTCTTGCTTCTCCAGAACGTAGAAAGCTAAAAGTGTCGAATCAAAAAGCCCGAAAAAGAAAGAAAACCATAAAGATAGGGTTTTGCATGTAAATCCCAGTCACCTGTCGCTTAAGTTGAAGCAAATTAATTAGCTGCACAGACGAACCAACCATAGCCTAATAATACCCTAAAAACATTTTAGTATTGTTGCACTTTATGAAACTTACAAAAAAAAATAAAAAATGGTGGCTTTCTGTGAAGAATTCAGTCTGAGTCCTAATGTGTGTATAGTTTGATTTGATGTGAATATCTACTTTTGATGCTATTTCCTTCCACCTGAGGAGGTGGAGGATTATGTTGATATAAATATTGAATTTTGATTGATGTAATGGTTTTGCAAGAGAGATGGAGACATGAAGAGGAAGAAGCATTTAGGAGTAGCAGAAACTGGGTACGGGAGTGGGTAGTTAATTATTATTATTATTAGAATATGAAAATGGCATTACAGTGGTCCTGTAATTCAGGTTTGTTTGGTGGCATTAATTAGCTGGTATTAAGTGTCCTTTAAAACATAAAGCTAAAGTGTTTGATGTGTGGAAAATGAGAAAGATGGATCTTTGGATTCCCCCTCGCGGTTGACATGCACGGATCTTCATATATAAAGTGGATCGTAATAAATGTCTGCGCTGATTAGTCAAAACATTGGGACATAGCTTTCCTGTTCCTCGACAATGGAGACTCATTTATTTAACCATAACTGTGATTTATTAGTTAGAACATAATTTTGTTATGATGATGTGCAGTGTAGGGAAGAAGATGCAGGCGATATGTGAATTAGGGGAGGGCCCGAGAAATACGGTGGTTAAGAAGAGAAGAGCATTATGATGAGGCCATAATTGAGAAATAAGGTGGTCCCCACCGGAACAGTAACCAAACATCTATCTCATGTATGTGTGGTCCCCCACGTGAGGCATGTCTTGAATTCCCACCACGTGCTATTGTCCCCCCGCCATGGGACCCACGCTCCGCCGTACCACCCGGCATTTATTGCTATCACATGGTGGTGCCTGCAGCGTAGCATGCTCGGAGAATCTCACCCGTCCGTTCCACGCTTTCATGTAAATTAGTAATCAGTGGTTAATATGCATTAAACAGTTTGTTATGTTGTGGTCCAGGATTAAATGCGAATGGTGCTGTGTCTTGTACTGCTCCTCGTTACTCGGGTTGTTTCATTTCACTCCCTTCTCCCCATCCTACGCTCCCGCTGACACCGACATCTCCCCTTCTCTTTCTCACCCTCCGATCACATCTTTCACGCATTCCCTATTCGCCGTCTTTCCCATGACGTCTTTCACGCAACACATTTCTTCATTATTATTTCATTATCATTATGTGTCTTCTTCACCAACTCCATGCATGCATCATGCATCTTCTTCTTCTTCTGCATTCTCATGATCATCTTCTTTTGGTTTATTACATGGATTAGTAAGACAAAAATAAGATACCGTTGCATGAATTCAATTTAATGAATTACATGGAATTGCTCTACCTACTCAAACTACCTACGTATACTAGTAGGGACATGCTATATCTATACTTTCATAATGCATCCCTATTTAATATATATTATTATCATCATCACAAAAACAATACTTATTACTCAGCTTAATTATTTGTTATCATAATAATTAATATCACAAATCCTAATCACTATAGATGTAATACAAAAAGCAGATATTTTGTTAATTCTACTACACCGTAATTAACCACGATGCTTTGTAAAAAAATGTAAAAAATACTATCAACTTTGATGGTTAGATTATCGTCCCAAATAAATTTCATTAATTCTACTTTTAAACATTTTGGTGTTAACTTAGTGACTATGTGTCAGATAAATATAAGATTATTTTATTAATGAAATATCTGATTATGTTCAAATTTTATAAATAAATGTAATACACACAATAAGAATTTACAAGTTATCAGTTAATAAAATTTAACTTAGTTACATGACGTATTCAATTACAAACACATCCTTGTATGCAGGTGAGAAGAATAAATTTAGATGTACACACCGAACAAATGTAGAAAAAAAAAATCAGAGTTTAACTAGTTAATTAAGTACTTTAATTTTTTTTAAGGAAATTAGCCTGCTGTCGTTATACTGTTGACCATATTTAAATTATATTTTGTGCTTGTCTCTCTTTTTCTGAAGCTCTAACACATATTTAATGTCTATGAATGTGAGCAACGGATACAAACTTTAACGTAATCTTGCTCATTATGTTAAAAATTGACACGTAAAATTAGTATTTAAATATTCATTTTAATATAATAAAATTGTATTTCTTGGATTAATGTTAGAAAGACATTCCATAACAAGTTTGATGCATGAAGTGTGCATTAGGCAAATATTATTATATTTACTTAAATGTTCACTAATAATTCGATTAAATGACTATTTACTAAAATTTTATCACATAAATATTGCGTTGTAAACTTACAATAACTTATTTTGATATTACTATGAAAAATGTTTAAAAAACTCATTAGAAATACAAATTATTTTTATAAATTCAAGTAATTTTTTCAACCAGTCTCTAATAATATTATTATTATTGTTATTATCTTACAATAAAATTATGCTTATACGCTATAAAATCTGAAATATTCTTTAATTGGTGAGAAAGAATTTATATATTACCTAAGACACTGGGTGCTTCAACACTGAATATATAAAAGTTATAAAAAATAAATGCAAGGTCACATAATGTAATGTAAAAAATACCATAAACTTTCGACATCACAGAAAGTCCAGTACCATTTGTCTGTTGGATTTATATTTTAAAAATTGTAGAAAGAGTGGATTTTATTAATTGTAGTTCCAACAGTTCTACTATGATCAAGATTTTAAGTCATAAAATCAAAACGGATTAGACTAATTTTTTTCAAAAAGTAGTTATAAACCTACAACAATAAGATCCTCACATCGCTCTCCTTGAATTTTCTTAATCTCGCTTTTATTCTTTCCCAATTAATTATTGAATTAAAATATCGCAAGTTAGTATAAAATTTATTTGAGTTTGCTAAACAATTTTTTTCTCTTCATCGACCCATTTAACTAATCCCTCAAATCTGTTGACATATACATCCAGAGTTTTAAAAGGCTTTGGGTCCTAAACCATTATCATGCAATGACTCTAACTAGCACAAAATTTTTGCACTTAATATATATCACTCTAAGAAACATTTAATTTTGGGTAGATAAATTTTAAAAATAATCTAGAGACTAATTATAACTTTTTATTCATAATAATTACTATTTTAATAATAAATAATAATTTATTTTATAAATGAATATCTAAATTGGTCATTATAGTCACTAACATTTTTTAATCATTAAAATTGATTGTTAATGGAACATTTTTTTTTTTATAATGGATCATGATGACTCTCCACTACATGTTCAAAAGATTTATTACTAATAAAGTATGAGTTAACTATATAGAATGTTATGATAGTATTGTCAACACAAGATTTTACGGTACAACTTTTGTGAATTTTTTCATATACTATATATATATATATATATATATATATATATATATATATATATATATTTTTTTTTATATATA
>Ga0209589_1010696_pt1 | contig 13269 bp, 10 predicted proteins | sample CowpeawhiteBW_FD_187525 | JGI IMG/M metagenome (GOLD analysis project Ga0209589, IMG submission 187525) | Root nodule microbial communities of legume samples collected from California USA - Cow pea white BW (SPAdes) (version 2) | ecosystem: Host-associated > Plants > Roots > Nodule | place: USA...
TGACATACACAATGTATTCTTTAAATTTTAGCACATTAAAAATTACATAATACTTGTCTTTTCCAGTTATAAAAGAATTTGAAATGTTAATGCAAGAGTCCATAAAAGAAGTAATTAATATACACAAATGCAAGTTTTTTTTTTTTTTTTTTAATTTTATGCGGGCTTGCGGGCCGGCCCGCACAGGCCGCGGTCCTATGCGGGCCGAGCCCGCGCGGGCTTGCGAGCTCACTATTCTGGCCCCCCCACATTTTTTCTGCGAGCCTGTGGGCCAGACCCTAATTGTCATCCTAGAATTTAGTCTTTTAAACCAAATTTTGTTAATTTTATTTGACATTTCAAACACTTTTCATGATAATATGTAATATTTGAGTGGTTTACACCGTTTGACACATTCTCACTTAAATGTTAACTGATAAACGCATTTGAAACATCAGATAAACTTAAAAAAATTTAGTTAAAAAAAAAAATTAAACCCATGCATATTTAAAAATAAGAGACTAAATTGGTCTAAATTTTCAAAAGAGGCTAATTCTAATTTTTACTGAAAATTAATGAACATAAAACATATTTGGTTAAATATGTTTTTGATCCCTCAAGTTTAACTGAATTTTAGAATTAGTCCCTCTTCGAAACTTTATACCAATTTAGTTCTTCATCTTTAGAAATGTGTGGATTTAGTCCTTCTTACCAACTTTTGTTAACTTTATTTGACATTTTAAACGCATTTTATAATAATATTTGAGTTAATATTGAAGCGAAAATGTGTCAAACCGTGTAAACAATTCAATATTATAATGAAATGTGCTTGAAACATCAAATAAACTTAACAAAACTTGGTTAAAATGACTAAATTGACGTAATTTTAAAGATGAAGGACTAAATTGGTCAAAAGTTTCGAAGAGGACTAATTCCAAATTTCACTGAAACTTGAGGAACTAAAAACATATTTAACCCTAAGTTTTTGTTATGCAAATCTCTATACGACTTCTCTATATTTAAAAAATAAATAATTTTTTTTTTATTTTTGTATATGATAGGCTTATTCAATTCCATTTGAGGAAGGCCATAGCAATTATATTTCACTCCAAGGATCAAAAGGTTTAGCGGCTTAAGTTAACTTGGATTGATAGCTTGTTGTTTTAACCATAAATATACTGAAAATATGTCTTTAAAAATTAATGTAGTGTATTAAGTACTTTTAGTTATTTAATTAAATGTATTAAATATGTTCACAATTTTGAATACATTAAATATTTATAAATAGTAAAATCAATAAAATCATCATACAAAATTATAAAATCATATAAATCTAGATTTTTTAAAATGTTTGTTGATTACTTCTTCACCTCCTTAAATAAATGCATTCCGTTTAAATTAAACCTATACCTGAACCTAAGTAAAAGTTAATTTAATTACAAATTTTGATTGTTAGATGTGTTCTCACCACATCACAATTAAAAATTAATATAATTAAAATTTTCTTTGTTTTTCGACCACAAATTTTTTATACACATAAAACATTCATTTTATCTCTATAAGTTCATTTTAATTCTCTTTGTATACCCACCTTATCATTTAAATTTTAAAGATTAAAACTGGATTAATTTCTACTCTTATCAAAAATTAATAATTGTTCCCATTAAACCTAAAGTAGTAACAAAGAAGATGATGTTCTTGTTATCCCATGTTCTTATTAATTTAATTCATGGAAGAGATAGAGCTAATGAAGATCTTTTTAGTTTTTATTTTGATTTGAATGATTTATATTAGATGAATTAAGTTTAATGAAGTATTAAAAAAATAATCAATTTTATAACCATAAAATTTGATAAAGCATTAATAGGGGATTGATTTTATTTTCATGAATTTGTGTTTAGTGATATATTATATTTGTAAAAAATTTTAAAATCTATTAATCATGTTACGACTATACGAAATCTTCACGATTCTGAATGTAATCTCAATTTTAACAATTTTAAACACATGAATCTCGTGATTAATGTGTAAAAAAAAATTTCACTTAAATTATCGAAGATGCCGAGGGAATACATAATGTTTATAAATTTTCATAAAATCAAGATTAACACAAATTCGCCTATTTAACTTCTTATTTCAATGTTGAATTTCTACATGGACGGAGTTACGGTCCCCTTTCTAAGATAGTATTTGTTAATTCCTATTCATAAATACAAATTAAAATATTGATGATTTTTTTAATAAACTTTTATCTATATTGTCTCTTGTATTGTTTATTTTTCAATAAAATAAATTTAATTAAAAAAGATAGATTAAAGTAACAAAGAAGGTAAAGAAATATTAATAACAAAGAAGAAGAAGATGAAGAAGGTAATTTCTTTTATTTTGAAAGCAATAACATAATTGAAGAAGACAAATCCTTATTTAAATATTGTATGGATGACTTATAGCATATGAAGTGAGTGAGTGTGAAGTTGCTATCCAATGGTGGGAGTCTTATAAACGATTCCCTCTTTAGTGACCCAAACCCTAACCCTGTCACAACGGAAATCAGCTGTGACTATGGATCCCTTCAGCACAGTGTGAGCATCCACATAAGGATTCTCCCTCTCAATCGTACCCACTGCCACCGATCCTTCCACTCCGACTAACTCCGGCCATGAATTCTTACCTGCACACACATTAAATATCAAATTATATATCAAACCCACAACCCTTATTCTATTCATGCTTGCTATATACAACATATATATTTACCTTTGCACTCCGACATCTTTCTCTTCTGTTTTCTTAATGCAATTCTTGTTTTTGTGATTTAGATGCGTTGATATGTGGACGTATTTATAGTTTGTTCTGGCCATGAACGGATGTGCCTACTTTTCAATTATGTACGACACAAGTTAATCAGATTGTCAATATTTACACAAACAAGATTTGTCAAACATTTGCGATCTCACGCAAACACTCTTCTATTTTGAAACTCTTTGCTGCTTATCAACCCTTCAAATCTTTACACACATACCTTCCAATTTCTAATCTAACCGCATACTACTTCATCAACTCTATCCAAAACTTGTGCCTCTTCGCCCTTGTACTAGGCCATGACGTATATTACAGTTATATTGCGAAAAATATAAATCACTTTCTTAAATATTATATATATATATATATATATATATATATATATATATATATATATATATAAGTTAATTAATTAAATTAATTTTATCGTATAAATGTACCTTTTTAATTAGGATAAAAGTACAACAAGATCTATGTGAATGATTTAAAGGTTAGATTAATTATGAATAGTCACGTACATACAAAATTATAACTATTATATATCCTTTTAACCATAATTCATTCAAATTGTTAGAATCACTTTAAAAGATTTGTTAAAAATTCATTCAAAATTATACTTTTCCACTAAACAACCTTTGAGATATACTTTCCGAAACGATTAACATCCATCCTCTTAGGACAGTGACTCTTATGTACAAGGTACCAAATGTGTATGGTAGGTCAACTAAAATAGGCATGCTTATAGTTCGTGTATACATGAATATAGGATTTACGTGGAGTAATTTGTTTCGGATTAGATTGAGTTGAATTATATTTCTAGGGATTCATTCTGAGACTTCCTTTATTACATAACCACTAATATCCGAGCTGCTGCAAGATTTAACGGTATCTAATTTGTTCTAATAAGACATCTAAGCACCTAAGCATGTTGTTTAATTCATGGTTCAGAATCTATCCTAATAAAGTTTTTTGTTTAATTGAGTTTATTATTTCATCTGCTGTTAATACAATCGTATTATCCAATAATATTTCATGCTCGAGATATATTGATAAGCAGATAATATATAGGTATATTCATGCATTAGTTAAAGACATTTTTATGCATTTGTACATTATTGGATTAATTTTATCATGCATTATCTAGTTTCGGACAATACATTTGAATTGGTACATTGTTTGTGTAAATAGGTCAAAGGGAGTAAGTTAGACGCAAAACAGCATGTTCCACAAGTGTCTGGTGGAGTATTTCACGACTTGTGGATTTGACTTCAATAATGCGAGTTTCAAAACAACTTGTTCCATAGGTGCTTGGTAGATTTTTCCACAACTTGTGATTTTTGCTTCAAATTGGAGGATACAAAACAATGTGGTGCCTAGTGGGTGTTTCCACGACCTGTGGAGTTTGCTTCAGGAGATCATGGGCAAAACAGTGTGTTTCACAGGTGGCCTGTGGATTTTTCCACAACCTGTGAATTTTCCAGCGAAAAATTTAAAGATTACATGAGAACGTGGAAAGAGGAGAGATATGGAGAAACGATTAGAGGAGAGAGAAAATCACGTCAACAAACGAGAGAACGTGGAAAAGATAAAAGGAGGCGTGTTCACGAAAAAAAAAAACTTCTTCTTCTTCTTCTCTATTTCCATCAGTTGCTTTGCCTACCGTTTGAAGTTTTTCTTTTCATTATACATAACTAATTTCCTTTTGTTGGAGGTTGATGTAAGACTTTGGATTATAGGTTCTATTCTTTACATTTGATGTTTTGTTAATGTTCTTTATCTCAGTGCTCTGTTTATGGTTTTATCATTTATTTATGAGCAATTTCACAATGGAGAAAGTGGGGATTGTTTGCAATTATAAACAAGACATGTTAGATTATGTCACAATTAGGCATATCTAATTAGTTTGCAATAGAGATGATTATTGATTTCTCATGATTTTATTGAATTTTTGTAAACTGACCTAAGAAATTAGGGGTTCGAATTCAATGAATAGATTTTACTTACTAAGGGATTAGGAGTAAAACAACTCTCAGTAAACTCAAGTGGATGATTACATTGCTTGCATCAATTGAAAAGGAGTATAATTCTATAGGAAAAAGTACGAAATCAATCCTCTAACGGTTCTTCTATCTTCTATTGATTAAAGTTTTTGTTATAAATTTTATGATAGCAATTCTATTTATCCACATTTGCTCAAAATTACGCGAATTGGGAATCTAGTATAAAACAAATCAATCCTAGAGGACGATATTTTATTACTACGTTAACCATTGGTTCACTTATCAAACATTCATCATATATATCTCAACATAAGAAAAGAGTATCAAAAGTTATATCGATTAAAAATAAGACTAATTTAAAAAATATAAATAAATATAAATCTCACTTTACATGTTAATTTTGTGTAATTGAGAAGTTTACTTTTTAGATATAGAAAACAAAATTATTTTAAAGTCATTTTTTACATGGATACGCCCTGAATCGTATTTTAGATGATCTTAGAAAAGAAATGTTGCATTTTCTCCCAAAAGTGCACTAATATGACGTAGTAAATTAAAAAGTGATATCTGAAGTCTGGTGCTACTGAACTGTTACGTTGTACATGAGCTAAACGTCGGTAGGAGATATATATAATTGTTGTTTGATTTTTTTTTCTCTTTTTTTACCTTTTTTATGATTTTTCTAATTGCAGCTACAAATTCGTTGATTATCAAGTCAATTTGATATTTAGACCACATATTTATAAGGTGGAATTCACTTTCATCTTAGTTTAAACGATTTGTTATTACGGTTGGCCTCATGAAAATAACATGTGTTGAAAAGTTTCACATCATTTAGAATAATTATGGGAGTGAGTGTTAATAACTATGTAATGGGCTCTAAGTCTATTATGTTCTTTGCTCCAAGTCAAAGACACTTTAAGTTTGTATTTGACTCTTCTAATACTCTTGTAATAAGAATTTTGTGAGGGTTGAGTTAAATTATTGCTTTGGGTATATATATATATATATATTATATATTTATATATATATATATATATATATATATATATATATATATATATATATAATATATATATATATATATATATATATATATATATATATATATATATATATATATATATCATACAATTAAGATGATGAAAAAGATCTTTTTTAATAGACAATCAATCATACTCAAGTATGCTATCTTTTAATAATACCTTATAAAAATAACTTTCTATAAACCAATTAATATATCCAGTTTGGTATCCTTTATTTCATGGATAATTCTTAACTCCACTTTATTTTGGAATTAATTAAAACGTAAAATTTGATCACTTTTATCGTTACAAATTTACCATACAATTAATTCCTAATTCCTAATTAACAATAACATATAATACATAAAGCAAACCATTATGCCATAGTGAATGCATTTCTCAAAGTATTCATAAAACAAATCATTATGCCATACATATAAGTGAATGCACTTTTCAAAGTATTCTTATCAGTACCAAAAGCTTGCAAATTCAAGTGCAATCCAAATTTTGCTTTATCCATTCATGTTAATCAAAGTTTTCAATTCAATTCCATGCATAACAAAAAGACACATAATTAATCTAATTAATAAATCATAAAAGGGAAAATTAATATTTGTGCACATACCATACAACGCATACTACAATGTATCAAACAGTAACTCGTGCACCCAATTTTATAAAAACCAAATAAAAATTTAAAATCCCTAAATTCCATAATTAGGGTTTTTATAATTTGGGAAATTCTTTCTATGGAGAATTATAAATTCCTAAACTTGACTTTGATACCAATGTAAAATCAACCATTCAAGAAACAATTTTATTATACACGAACTTTTAGAAACTATGATTCTCACAATTATACGATTAGAAGAGTTCAAGAATTTACCTGGATCTATTACAAAGTTCTCTTAATCAATGTTTTTCCTCTTCTTACTTCTCTTTAATGACTTCTTAATAATATAGAATTACCAAATACAAAGTCTTCTCCTGTCAGAGTCACTTTTCTTTTACTTTCTCTTTTGGAACATAATATATCCTTCAACTTCTCAGGAGCAACGGTCATATTTTACTCATCTAGTATTTTAAAAACTTTAGTAAAACACTATAATACCCCTATAAGGAGAGAAGTGAGGAAATTAATTTAATAAATTTAAAATAATTTTTATAACTTTAATACATTTATATTCTAATAATCATCACCTTAGAATCTTTTCGGTAAAGTTATTTCTTATATTACATCGAAGCAAATATTAAATTAATATAATTTAACACTCTGTACGCATCTAACATTACATGAAGCAAATATTAAATTAATATAATTTAAGAGGGCATAAAAGCAGAGGAAAGTATCATAAAACTTTCAAATTCTGAATGCTCTTGATACCATATTATGCACAATTCTGGTGTTCATGTCAGATCCAAAAGACATTGAACAAAACACTTGGTGGCAACAGAGAGAAAAGTAAAAAAAAAAAATGCCAGAACAAAGAAAACAAAGAACGAAGAGATGCCACACAGCCTTAATATTAGAGATGTTAAAATGAGTTTCAACCCGTGAGTCAATCCGGCTCACCACAGGTTCGAGTCGGGTTGGGTTGAAAAAAATTCAACTTTTTCAAAAGTGGGTTGAACTCAACCCGGCTCACTTAACCCACGGGTTAAACGGGTTCGAGCCGGGTTGATAGTGGGTTAGCCTACTTAACCCACCAACATTTTTTTAAAATTTTTTTTAATTTTTTTTAATTTTTTTTTAATTTTTTAATAATTATTTACTACTTCTTTTATATTTGTTCACAATTTAATATTTTTAAATGCTAGAATGTTGCTTAATTATATTTGAATGTTTAATTAATTTGATTATCAAGTTATATATATATGTTGTTACTTTTTTAATCTTTAACTATAATCTTTATAGTAAATTACTCAAGTAACCGTCTTATAAACAATTTTTTTTTAAATTAGCATGAAAAAAATGTATAGTTTTTTTATTTATATTTTGTTGAATAGCATGACAGAAAATTTGTAATATTAGTCATGCTTTCTTATACTAATGGATATTTTCTTGGAAATAATTCTTCATATATTGGTGTTGAGCATGATCAAAACATTGATTTTTGATTTTACTATGATTGTTATCTCAGGGGTTACTTAAAAATTTATTTAAATATTTGAATACTAAAAAAAAAAAAAATGGGTTGGTGAGCCAACCTACTTAACCCACCAACCCCTGATGGGTTGAGTCAGATTACAAAATTTCTTGCTAACCAGAAAGTGAGCCGAGTTGGGTTCACTCACTTTCAACCCGACTCGTGGTGAGCCAACCCGTGTGAGTCGGGTTGGCTCACTTTGACATGTCTACTTAATATAGGCAAACATAACAAAAAAAGAAAAGAAAAAAAAACTAATATAAAGGCTGAGCGGAAGATGAAAGGCTCTGAGCGGAGACAGATCCTATTCATCGTAATAATTATTGATGTACTCAAGAAAGTCTAACATTTAGTATGTTACTCGGTTAATTATGTTAGGTAGAATTAATAATTTGGTTTTATAAGTATTAAGAATTTAAGTCTGAGTCTAAATCTCATATTAGCTATAAATGAAAAATTAGAGCCCTATATAAGAATAAAGAGTCATAAACTCATTACTTCAAGATTTTGGATTAAGAATGGTGTCAAACCTTATGTGGTTAGACTCGGATTTTATTGATGTTTGTTCTCCCGATGAAACTTCCTTTATAAACCTAACACTAAAATGATTAGATATATCATTACTTGAACCATATCATCTAAAGTGAGTAATCACATATTTATTAAGTATGCACTTTGTCTTAAAGGTGTTCAAAAATCTTGATCACGGAATAAGTTGTGATTTGAAAATGTATGTTATTGTTATTTGATTGGGAATTGTTATGGTGAGTTTTAAAACTAGGAAAACAAAATTGGGAATGACGTTAGGATAAGATAATTGTAGAATAAGTGATTAAATTTGTTTTTGCACACTTTGGCTTGGCAAGAAAGAAAAAAATTGATGAAGTAAAGAAATGATTGAAATGCTTTGATGAATTTTTTTAAACATAAGGCTACTGAGTTCTGCAAACAAAAAAGTGTCCTCTTGAAAACTTTTGGCTAGACCAGCCTCAGTTATGCTCGATGAGCCTTGAAAACATTTGTTTCCCTCTCTCTATTATTTAAGTTTTTGCTACGCAAATCTACGACTTCTCTATATTTTTAAAAAATAAAAATAAAAAATTCTTGTATATGATATGCTTATTCATAGCCATTTGAGGAAGGCCATAGCAATTAATTATGCTTTTACCGCAAGGGTCAAAAGGTTTAGCGGCATAAGTTAACTTGGATTGATGTATAGCTTACTGTTTTAACCATAAATATTTATTAAAAAAATTAATGTAGTGTATTAAGTACTTTTAGTTATTTAATTAAACATATTAAATATGCTTGTAATTTTGAATATATAAAATATCTTTTCTGTTGCACTGAATTATTCACATTCAGCAATATTTTAAGAAGAAAAAAACTGCCTCCCAGTATTTCTAGTTGATTTACTCTAATTTATTTCATATTTTAAAATAAAAATATAATTTTGTTCGTATTGAATAGGTAGAATAGAAAATAAGGTGTTTGTGTATTATCATAAAAAGAACATAAAAGAAGAAGAATATAACACACTTTTTAGTGACAAATTCATTCATGAATATTGAACCTTTTATGCATAAGTCATAACGAACAAATTCTATTATATTAGATTAATTTTCTTAATTAACCAGCAACAAATGGAGATAAAAAGTTAATTCCTTGGAGAAGGAAAACGAAACATAATTTGAATATATATAACGAAAAATGAGAAGAAGAAGAAAAAGAAGAAGGCAGTTTCTTATATATGATCCTTCTTTTTATTTTGAAAGAAATAACATAATTGAAGACAAATATTATATGGATGACTATAACATATGAAGTAGGTGCGTGTAAAGTTGCTATCCAATTGTGGGAATCTGATAAACGATTCCCTCTTTAGTGACCCAGACCCGAACCCTGTCACAACGGAAATCATCGGTAACTATGGATCCCTTAAGCACAGTGTGAGCATTCACATAAGAATTCTCTCTCTCAATCGTAGCCACTGCCACCGATCCTTCAACTCCGACTAACTCAGGCCATGAGTTCTTACCTGCACACACATCAAATTATCAATATGTTATCCAGATAAGAAAATGAGTACGGATACAACACGGATACAGACTAAATTGAAAAAATATAAGACACGAGACTCGATATGTATATATATATATTAAGTTTGAAACTATCAACTAACACATAATTAACTAACACAAAAATGAATTTAATGTATCTATCTAATATCCAATATGCAAAAAGTAATAATAATATAAGATTTGTTCCTTATTTTAATTGTCAAAATCATATGAAATAAAAAAAAATATCTTTCCAATTGAACATAATATGTCTTACAAGTATCATACGAGTGTCAATATCCGATACATATTAGACACGGAACATGCGATTTATAAGGCATGTCGAGAATCATAACAACCCCTTATTCTTTACATGATTTATATACAATATATTTACCTTGGCACAACGACATCGTTTGTTTCTCTTCTGCTTTCTTAATGCAATTCTTCTCTTTCTGATTTAGATATGCGTTGGTATGTGGAGGTATTTATAGTTTCTTCCGGCCATGAAGGCTTATGAGTTGCTGAACGGTGTGCCTATTTTTCAATCACTTACGTGTTCTGATATATACAAACAATATTTGTCAAACATTCCAATCTCATGCAAACAGTGTTCTATTTTGAAACGCTTTTACTACTCAATTCCCCTTCAAATCTTTACACACATAACTTCCATTTTTTAATCTAACCGCATACTGTTTCGTTAACCTAAGTCCAAAAAATTTGTGCCTCTTGCTTACCATAACATATGTGTTGTAATTGATGTTGCCTTTATTTTTGCGAAATATACAAAACAACCACTTTCTTAAAAATTAGTATATACATACGCGAAAGCGTATGTGTGTACACATTTTTTTAAATATGTGTGATATTATATTAGTAAGTGATGATAATGAATGTTTTTAAGTTAGTATACAAAATAAAATTATATTTATTAAAAATAAAGTTAAATATATCAGAAAAGATAAAAGAATAACAGAATAACGGTTGATAATTAAAAAAGAAAAGAAAAGAAGCAGAGATAAATGATTTTTAAAAAAATTTGCAAAAATAATAGTAAATTCTAAAAAATGTAATAAATAATTATATTTTAAAAATATAAAATTAGTATTTTGAAATATGAATAAAAAAAAAATCTTTTATATATCGTTAATAAGATATAAAAATTTTCATATCTATTTTATCAACTTATGAATGGACGACAAAGAATGGGAGGCTCCCACCTACCTATGAATTTGGAGTTTGCAATTGAAAAGTACGTAGTTGTATTCAATCTCCATGCGTCGTCATCCACACCCAGCTACTCATTCAATGCCTAAACCACTAAAATAGTATAAATACAAGTATAATCGACATTAGCAATATGAGAATTAAATATGTAGCCAGAAAATAAATAAATAAAATGCTCAAGTTCATTCTTAAGTTTTTATTCATAAAAATAATTTTTATTTTTCATCCACACAAGATACAAAATGAATTGTAAAATCAAGTTAATCGATTTAGTTATACATAGATATTAAAAGTGGAGAATATCACCGTTAATTTAAGATTTTAGACGGTTAAAAATCACACATAATTTTTTAAATTTTAAGAGATTAAAAAGTAGGGAGTAACATCATTACTTTATATGTTTTATATCATCTTAAAATTATAAATCAATAGTTTCAATCCTTTTAAACCAACTATAATCCTAAATCAAAAATATTTATTAAAAATGTGAATATTAATTAAAATATTAGTATAAATTTCTATAAAAATTAAATTTTGTCTGGATTTAGAGAGGAGCAAAATTACTCAATTTTTTTTTAAAATAAGAATTAAATTGAATATAAAGCATATGACACACGTCACTAATCCACACGGAATTTTTTTTAAATAAAGAAAATTAAAAAAATTCATAAACTGACACGTGACAAACATTATTCACAGTCTATTAATTATTTAAACAATATTGGCAAAAATGATCAAATTGAATTTGACGAAAATTAAGATTAAATTGAACAAAGGAAAATATTATGACTAAATTGAATAAAACTCAATGAAAATAGGAACAAAATTGAATGAAATCAACGAAAATATTTACAGATAATAAATACTCGCATATGATACATGTACCCAACCCGTTTATAAACAGTATTAAAATACATGCTATTTGCGGATAATAAATATCCTAGGACATATGTATTTTTGTCATCTATATATGACTCATGGAATTTTATAATAAAATTTTTATGGAAGTTTTTAATTGTGAAAATACGATGAAATATCAACAAATAAGAGTGAATTTTGTTGATGTGTTTAACTGGTAGTATTTTTTTTTTTTCTAACAACAATATCTGGTGATTAATTTTTGTTCACAAACTTTGTTTGATATGTGTCATTCTGACAGTTCTGTTAAAAGAATATACTACAAAATTTACTTCATTTTCCGTATTTATTTTATTCATAATTTCTGCTTGTCTATAAAGAATTGTTTTACTTCTTCATCCATTTTTTTATTTTTAAATTGATTTTTTTTAAAAGTTGAAATATATTTCAACTTAATTTACTTTCCTTTCTATTTCAATGTAATTTAATTTTTTATTCATATTTATTTTTAAAGTAATAATTCTTTTTTTATACTATTTTTCTTTAAATTTTTCTTATGGATTTTAATTACTTAATCATTAAAAATATTTATTAAAAACTTATATTTAAGGTATTAATTAGTCATTTAATAAATTTATTAAAAAAACTTATATTTTAGGTATTAATTGTTTTTTTCTATACTATATATTTTTTTTATTTTTTTATTTTATGAGTTTTAATTACTTGATAATTTAATAATATTTAATTTAGAAACACGTATTTTACTTTTATTATTTAAAATAATTTTATTTAAAAATAGTATAAATTTATGAATACATATATGAAAAAGAATTTTCATATAATAACTTTGTATCGTAAAAATTTATTTCTTGTAACTATGCGTATTCTTGGCACAACCGTACAAAATTAAAAATTTAGCTTTAGAATTTTACTTCTTCTCCTCGTATAATAAGTTTCTTACATAATTTCTATAAAAGAGATGATAAGTGGGAGAATGAACAAAAGTTACGTACATGTACTTTTAGATTTTGTAAATATTGTGTCTAAATTCACTTCAAATGTTTTTCAATGCCACGTAATATGATCTAATAGCTTCAATTAACCTCATCGCTAAAAAGGCTATAAAAAACTATAAGATATTTTCACATATTCTATTCTCATATATATA
>Ga0209589_1010700_pt1 | contig 13267 bp, 5 predicted proteins | sample CowpeawhiteBW_FD_187525 | JGI IMG/M metagenome (GOLD analysis project Ga0209589, IMG submission 187525) | Root nodule microbial communities of legume samples collected from California USA - Cow pea white BW (SPAdes) (version 2) | ecosystem: Host-associated > Plants > Roots > Nodule | place: USA...
CTTGGGGTACTCACTAGAAGATGTAGAACATGATTGACATGGTTGTGGCCATGTGGTGTGGAATCAAGGGAAGGGATTCCTTTGGTGTGTTTGTGTGATATATATATATATATATATATATATATATATATATATATATATATATATATAAATGTGTTTATATTTATATGTTTATTCTGTTAGCTCACCCTATCTGATTGTGTTTGGCGATGATTGTATACGCGGTATATGTGAGCATATGGTGTTGCAGGTGGATCTAGTGAGGCATAGAGCTGGAGCGGGGCTAGTCTTGGGGCAATTTTCTCAGAGTTTTTACATTGTCTTTATGATTTCAAATCAGTTGTAATTTTTAATATTACTGGACTATTTGTTAATGGTAAAAGTAATTATATTCAAGAATTTTGGAATTATTATTGGAGTAAATAAAGTTTTAAAATTTCCCACGTTTTTGGGAAATGGATTTATAATTAATGAGTTTTTATTTCATTATTTTATTTTATTATTTATTTCTTTATTTTATTATTTAAATCTGTAACATTCGGTCAGGATGTTACAACTGCCACTTCTGTCTACCATAGGCCTATTCAGGGACTCCCCAAATCAACAATAATACCAATCCCTTTGTTAGGGTTTTCAATTTTTGGAAACAATTAGGGCATAATCAGATTAGGGCCTTTAATCATGGGGTTTTCAATTTTGGGGAACAAATCAGAACCTATTCGTGTGGTTGCCACTGCTTCGTCAGAACCTCATCCTCGCGTTGGAACCTCCTTGCATTTCGGTGCTGGTCATTTCTCCCTCGTGGTGGTGGTGTGGTGGCTGCGTCGAGTCTCGTGGTGGTGTGGTCGTTGTGTCGTGTGGTCGTTGCGTTGCGTGCTAGTGTGATGGTTGGCTTTGTTGATCGAGAGAAGTGAGATGAGAAAGTGAGTCTGATAGAGGAGACGAGTTTGATGTTGAAGACGAAAGAGTAAGGAGTGGTGGAGAAGATGAGAGTTTGCAAAAGTTTGAGATTTTTGCAAATGTTTATCAGTGGTTAAACAGGTTGCGGGCTAGCCTGTTTTGGCCCGTGGGTTGGCCCGACAGGTTAGCGGGCTTGGCGGGTCGGGTTGTCTCAGTTTTGGCCCGTGTTTTTTTGGTCGGACTAACGAGCCGGCCCGTCGGGCCCGACCCATTTTGACATCCCTAGTTTTTATACTATTCTTATCCCATTTTCACTGAGTATGCAATCACTTCTTATAATGTTTTTTTTTTGTAGTAGAATAGGTTGCTTTTGCTTTTTAAATCACCAAGGTAGCATACAATAGGTAATATTTACCTACATAGCACAATTTTGCCGTAGGATGGAATTCGGTCCCCTAGGGCACGTATCTGGCGAAGCTGACCTCGACCCAAATTTGACCGCATTGGGCTGAGTCGGCCCTAGACGAAATCTGATCGTATTTAGCGAAGTCGCTCTGCTGAAAATTTGGTTGTATTCAATTTAGCTGGCCCTGGTCGAGATTTGGTCGAGTCGACCCTTGCCCAAATTTAATCGTATTCGGTTGAGACGGCCTAGGACATCGAAATTTGGTGTATTCAGCCGTGTCGGACACAATCAAAATTTGACTGAATTTAGTCGAGTTGGCCCCGAGTGAAATTCGGTCGAGTTCAGTCGAGTAAGCCTCGACCGAAATTTGGCTGAGTCGGCCTTGGTCCAAATTTGGCCATATTCAGTCAAGTCGGCCTTGGACGAAATTTTTTCCGTTTCAACAAAGTTGGTCGTGACTGAAATTTAACAATATTCAGTCGAGTCGACTTTGATTGAAAATCGGTCGAATTCAGTCAAGTCGGCCTCGACTAAAATTTGGCCAAGACGGTCCTGACCCAAATTGGTTCATATTCGATCGAGTCAGCCTCGGACGAAATTTGGCCATTTCAATTGAGTCGGTTATAACCGAAATTTGGAAAGTATTCAGTTGAGTTGGCCTCGACCTAAATTTGGTCAAATTCAGTCGAGTTGGGCATGACCAAAATTTGGTCAAGTCAACCCTAGCCCAACTTTACCGTATTCGATCGAGTCAACCCTAGACAAAATTTGGCCATATTCAGTTGAGTCGGTTATGATCGAATTTTGGCCATAGTCGACCGACGAATTCAGTGGAGTCAACCCGACCAAATGTGTCATATTTGGCCAAGTTGGCTTTGGAAAAAATTTGGCCGTATTAGGCAAAAATTTGGCCGTATTACTATAGGTCTAGACACAAATACCTCAACCTCTACCTCAAGCAACGACAATGAAGGTCGAAAAGTTTGTATTTATTTCTTTATGTTTGGCATAAGAAGTTTGTGTCCTTTCAAGTTTCCCTTAATAAGTACCATATAATTTTTTTCAATGTTGTCGTTTGTAAAACTTAAGTTCATGCCTACAATGGACTTATTATGTATTAAGAAGCTGACTCTTAATTAAGGTTCTTGGAGGTGTTTTTGAGTAACTTTTATAACACCTAACATACTTTATTTATGCCTTTTGAAGTCATTCCATTATGTTAAGTTGAAAAAAATACTAAAGAAAACAATGTTTATCATATGTTTATAACATTCACTACACCCTAATTAAGGATGCAAAGGTCATGGTTTGGTCATTATTTTCATGTTAATTAAGATTGTTGGGGTGTTTTTAAGTAACTTTTATAACAACTAAGTTACTTCTTATGCTTTTCGAAGTCATTCCATTGTGTTATGTAACATCCCATTTAATAGTGAAACTACAAAATAAAGAAGTACATATTAATAACATAAACTTATAAATCCACGCACATATAATATATTTATACAGTCATCCAAAAGGGATTTAACTATACAAACATAAGAAGAAACTTAAAGATTAAACCCTTAAGGGTTTCTATCAAAATTGTACATATATTTTATCGAACTAAACAAAGCCTCAAGCTGAAGGCCCCTTCACATCCCTTGATGCATCAATACATGCATCATTCTCTACTCATACCACATTGGTGATCATAGTAAAAGAAAAGAACAAAACACAAGACAAACAAGAAGACAAGCAGGGTTAGCTAACTGAATAAAATGATATAAATACATTCTAAAATAGTCCATATTCATATGAATTTCCAATTTCAAAATATATAGCACAACCACACAACATATCATATTAAGATCCTACTCTTCTAGACTCAATATTATCTGGATACGTGCACTTGTGTCAAACTAGTGAAACCATGCACTTGTAGTGATATAACCTATTCTACCGAGCTACCACACACAAGGTTAATCCCTTTGACAATCATAAGAATAATGGGACCATCCTTATGACAAGACCTCTTGCTACACTCACCACCTAACCATTCTCCTCTACATGAGTACGAATAGCTAGTTGAGTTTAGGATAACTTCACAAAATGAAACAGTCCAGACTGTCAAAGCACAACTTAGTGAAAACACATTACCAATGGGATTTCTTCCTCGGAAAATATCCTACAAAAATTCAAAACATACCTTTATCATATACATTCTTAATCTCCTTTTCATATTCACACATCAACAATTCCATCTCAATCAATCACAATCTCAAACATATACATACACAAAGTACATCAAAACGATTCATTTTTGTAATCATATACTTCAAAATAAAGATTCCACTGGTCAAAATGAAGATTCACGTGTCTAGGATTAACTGTCAAAATTTTAGCTAGATTTAATGGTTAACGAAGTAGGAATCTTCATTTTACCAAGAGGGTGCAAACTAGAAAACAGGGTGGCGCTCGGTGCCCAAGCCTCGGAAAACATTGATTTCTCGCGCTCGGTGGTCCAAAAGTGGTGTCGGCAACACCAAGTTAGTGACCTGGCACCCAACAACACTATAATGGCACCCGACATTGTATCAGAAACAACAATTTGCCCCCTTCTTTTTGGTGTTTAGGTGACCTGGACCTGATTTCATAGTTCAAATTGGTACTCTTATTTAAGATTGATCCTTAACATTTTTTATAACATAGCAATTGGTACTAATGTGACCTATCACTCAGATTCCAATTTCTCCTAATTACCACAATATTCATCAACAACGTACAATAAAATTACAAATTTCAATTTAAACAACATCAACTAACAAAAATCATACTAATTCAAACTTTATCAATCTAAGCAATTACACAAATCAAAAACACTCATTAGACACAAGTTTAAGGCTAGCTTCCCTTACCTATGAGTAGGGATGGCAAATAAACTTGTTCATGTGGGTATTGCCCGAATCTTCCCCCGTTTTGACAGGAAATCTCCACATTGACTGAGTATGGATATAGGTATGAGAAATTCTTGAATTTTTTAATTGGGTGTGGGGATGGGTGTGGAGATGTACATATTCGTCCCATCCCCGTCCCCATACCCACCATAATACACGTCCCCACCATATCCCTGTCCTCGTTTAAGTTATTAAAATATTCATAGTTAATTAAGTACCCTTATATATATATAGATATATATATATATATATATATGTATATGTATATGTATGTATATGTATGTATGTATATATACATACATACATATACATACATATACATATATATATATACATATACATACACATACATATACATATACATACATATACATATACATATACATATACATATACATATATATATATATATATACTACACACTTTTTATTTTTTATTTCTCATATTTGAATATTTCTATTATTTTTTAATATTTTTATTTATTGTATAATTTCCTTTGACATGAGAATGTTTAATACTCTCAATTTAAATGTTTAGTAGTATAAACCTTTCATTTACTAGGTAATATATAGAATTTATCTTCTTTATTCTATTATTATTAATTTTTGTTTCATTTGAAGAACTCTTTTGTTTCACTAAAACAATTTACATTATTTCTCGATCATTAACTATATTGATATTTGAAAAGTTTTCTTAGGTCTATAAGGTATTTTTTATCTTATCATACCCTTAATTATATATTTGTTTTTCTTTGTGTGATTTAATTCAATAGTCTCTCAAATTGTTTCTAAGACACACATTTGATAAATTTTTAATATTTTTATTTATTTTTTATTTTTATAATGTAGAATACTATATGATATATTTTGTATAATTATTTTTTATTTTCTAACTCATTATCATAATGTAATTTTGTCACTATAATTGAATAAATAAGTTTTATTTACTATAATATAAAAAGTTAATGTAATTGCCATGATTTTTTTTATTACCATCCAACATATATTGAAGTTCAAAAGATACAAGATCTATGTTAAGATTTTATTATTAGTAGTTTAATCTTTGTTCTTTGTGTGATTTTGATCAAGTGATCCATTATAACTTTTATTAATGTATTGAAAAGATATTCATTAGAATTTAAAAAATTGAATTAAACATACATTTAAAATATATTTTAATTAGAATATTTGTTTTTCTTTTATATTTTTTAAAAATATTTTTAATTTTTTGTCAACTAGGTTTCATTAATGTTTAAAAATTTAATAAATGTTTGGTTCTCATCAAATTTTCTTTTGCATTTTAATTTGAAATGTATATAATTATAATTTCTTTCTAAATATTTGATATCGAACAAACAACCTTTATCTTAATATTGAATATTTGATAATATTATGTTTCTTTTACCCAAATTTTTGATTATTTTATAAAAATTAATTAATTAATATTGAAACATTAAGAAAACCGGTACGTGTATGAGTACGAGAATATACCCATTACCCGGTGGAGATGTGGATGAGACAAAAGTTTGATACCCGTTGGATTTGGGTATGAAAATGAGGATGAAATTTTTCTATGGAGATGGGTATGGGATAGCAAAACTCGTCCCCACCCTTCCCCATTGCCATCCCTACCTGTGAGATAACTCATATAGCTACAAGAGTACCCAACCTCCTTCAATTCAACAAGATGCCCAAACTAAACCCAGGAACAACACAAACATGATCAGGACAGACCGTTAGAATCACTGAACAATAGAGACTCACAAAGATGACTCAAACACCACATGCGAGTAAAATTCACTCACATGCAACAAGAAAATTAATTGATCATGATAAAATAGAAGAAAATCAACTTACTCAATCGAAGAAATTGATCAGATGAACTTAAAGATCTCACTGCAAGGATCACACGACAGTCTCCGATCTTCAAAAAGATGAACACATGATAAGCAATCCTAGAAAGATTTGAAAGAACTCTTAGGAAAAGGATTTTAGAGAGATAATGTATTTATAATAATGAAAGTCGTTTATAAAACTTCTATTTATACTTTAGCATTTTAATATTAAAATAATTGAGTATCATTATTTATTATTTTAGATACTCTAATAGTTCTAAAATATCATTTTTAAAGTTTTTATATTAAGCTGAAAAAATACAAAAAAACACAATGTTTATCATATTTTTATAAAATTCACAACACCCGAATTAAGATGCAAAAGTTAATGCATATTATCAGGTGGAATAAATTTTAAAATAAATAATTCCAAAACTATTTTTTAATAACTTACAAAAGATTTATTAAACTTTTTTTTATAATTAAATTTATGAAATTAAATCTTAAATATAAATATTATTTCATCTTAAATACATTTAATTTTAAGAAAAAAAATTATCCTCCTAATTTATTATTAATTTTGAAAAAAATATATTACAAAATTAAAGAAATCAAAGAAATAAAAAAATTAAACCATAGAAAATATTTAACCATATACTTCTAAATTTTTCATATTCAATTGTTTTTTTTTTTGAAAAAAAATTTGAAACAATTAAAAAATATTAATACAATACTTCTAATATATTTTACACTAACTTATATTTAATTTAATTTTCTTCTTATTATTAATTTTTAAATGAAAATTAGTATTTAGTTTGTTGAAGGAGGACCGATTCAATGGGTTTATTATTATCTAAGCATCATCACAACGTACATGTTTTCTAAATATGCATGCAACGTGCCAAAATTTGTGGGTATAGTTTAGAGAGAATCCATACTATTCGGAACTAAAACTAGAAAGAAGCTATAATTTTTGACAAACCTTGTTTTCTACATCTATAAATAATGCATTCTTCATTGATCTCATCACACCGCAATCTTGAGCCTTGGGCCATCCAAGGGAGTCAGATATGGCTCACCATTGTTCAAACAAGGCTCTTCTTTTCGTTTTTCTTTCTCTTTTTTCAACCTTTTCAAGTGCTCATCTTCCTGAACTAATCCATTCTGAACCAATTGATCCAACCAATGTTGAAGATGATGCACTACTAGTCCCAGCCACAGCACCAGCACCAGCACCCGAAATAGAATTTGAAAACGATGAACCCCTTATTCCACCACCAACAAGAAAAACAAATGAAAGACTGAAGAAGGCCCATGTTGCTTTTCAGGCATGGAAGAAGGCCATTTATTCCGACCCTTTGAACATCACCGGCAACTGGGTAGGTGAAGATGTTTGCTCTTACAATGGTGTGTATTGTGCTCCTTCCCTTCATGATCCCACCCAGCTTGTGGTTGCTGGCATTGATCTGAACAATGCAGACATTGCTGGCAGCCTCCCAGAAGAGTTGGGACACTTGGAAGATATTGCACTTTTTCACATTAACTCCAACAGATTCTGCGGTGTGATCCCAGAGAACTTGCTCAATCTCACACTTGTGCATGAGTATGATATCAGCAACAATCGGTTTGTTGGTCGGTTTCCTTCTGTGGTTCTCACATGGCCAAACTTGAAGTACCTGGACCTCAGATTCAATGACTTTGAAGGACCCATACCCCCAGAGCTTTTTGAGAAGGATCTTGATGCAATCTTTTTGAACAACAACCGTTTCTCATCCGTCATCCCAGACACCATAGGAAAATCCAACGCCTCGGTCATCACCTTTGCCTACAACGATTTCAAAGGCTGCATCCCCAGCTCTTTCGGAAACATGAAGAACCTCAACGAGATTGTCTTCATAGGAAACAACCTGGGAGGATGCTTCCCGCAGGATGTTGGAAAGATGGAAAACCTCACGGTTTTGGATTTAAGCGGCAATGGGTTTGAAGGGACTCTTCCTAACTTGTCACAATTGAAGAAGGTTGAGGTGATAGACATTTCGCACAACAAGCTCAGTGGATATGTGTCTGACAGTGTGTGCCAACTTCCTTCCTTGAAGAACTTCACATTCTCTCACAACTACTTCAATGGAGAAGCTCTTAGCTGCGTGCCTTCACCCAATTCGGTGGTGGCTTTGGATGACTCACACAATTGTTTTACAGGAAAGAAGGATCAGAAGTCATCCAAGATGTGCTTGCCAGAGCTAACTCGCCCTGTGGATTGCAGCAAGCACTGTGGAGAAGCACCAAAGCCAACTCCATCTCCTAAACCCGAGACACCAAAGCTTGTACACTCTTCACCACCACCACCTCCTCCGGTTCACTCTCCTCCACCTCCCGTTTTCTCACCACCTCCACCGGTACACTCTCCACCACCTCCTCCCGTCTTCTCTCCCCCCCCACCACCTCCCGTTTTCTCACCACCTCCACCAGTTCACTCCCCACCACCTCCTGTTTTCTCACCACCTCCTCCAGTTCACTCCCCACCACCACCACCAGTCAACTCTCCACCTCCACCGGTTTATTCCCCACCACCACCACCACCACCAGTCAACTCTCCTCCACCACCAGTTTTCTCCCCTCCACCACCAGTTTTCTCACCACCACCACCAGTTCACTCTCCTCCTCCACCAGTTTCCTCTCCACCACCCCCAATTTTCTCCCCACCACCACCGGTGTACTCCCCACCACCACCCCCAGTTTCCTCCCCACCACCACCACCACCAGTGTACTCCCCACCTCCACCAGTTTCCTCTCCTCCTCCACCAGTGTACTCCCCACCACCACCAGTTTTCTCTCCTCCTCCTCCAGTCTTCTCCCCACCACCACCACCACCAGTGTACTCACCACCACCACCAGTGTACTCCCCACCACCACCACCAGTTTACTCTCCTCCTCCTCCAGTCTCCTCCCCACCACCACCAGTGTACTCTCCTCCACCACCACCAGTATGGGACGATGTTTTCCTTCCACCAATCTATGGCTCCTCATACAAGTCACCTCCTCCACCGGCAATTGTTGGATACAACTAAAAGAGTCTGTAATTTCATTAACATCTTTGTCCTTCTTTTTGCTATGGTTCCCAAGAGTCTTTGGTGAAAAACTGAACTTCATGTCCTTGGATTCTGTGTAACCACTTAAGGGGGTTCATCTCCGCGAATTCTAATTCTATGAAATATATATATGGGGCTTCATCAAACTGAGTTCTAATTCTTATAGCATCTTCTTATTCGTAATCAACTACTGCCACAACATAACTAGTACTAATGGTTCAAAAAAGAAACTTAATTCTCTGTTCACACTTTTGCTTTCGTTTTTCGAAAAGAAAAATATTGGTTGAAATCTTTTTTTTCCTACTTTTTCTACCACCTTACGTGGAATGAGCTTTTTAATTTGATTTTCAATTTAATTTTAAATTGCCACGTTGGCACTTGAGAAAGGAATTTTATTCGGCACGTGGACATCAAAAGTGCATTCTCTTTCCCTCTTTTTCAACCCCATTTCTCAATTACGAAACTCCATTTTTGAACTCTCGAATCCCATTTTTGAAACTATTCTCACATTCTTGAACCCCAATTTGGAACTCCCGTTCTATTGTCATTATCCAACCCCATTGTTGTGCCATTCTCTTATCCATTTTTGTTTAGGTTTTATGTGTGCACCCGTGATTTGGTTGTGTCCCTATAGTTGGTTTAGAAGTGCTGGGATGGGGTGTGTAATTGGTGTGCACAGGTTAGGGTCCAACAAGTATGGGAGAGAATTGTGTTTCTAGTTGCACTTTCTAAATATGTGATTTTATTTCGCACAAAAAGTCACTTGAGAGTTACAACTTAATATGTCTTGGGTTGCAAGTTAATTTTAAAAAGGGGTCAGGGAAGTTTTTTCACATATGCATATACAGTTGGTTTAGAAGTACTATGATAGGGTGTGCAATTGGTGTGCACAAGCTGGGATCCAACAAAATTGGGAGGGAATTGTTTTTCCATTTGCACTTTCAAATTTGTGATTTTAATTCGTGCAAAAAGTCAGTTGTGGGTTACAACTTAATTGCTTTCGGGTTGCAAGTTAAATTGAAGAATGGGCTAGTAATGTTTTTCCCTAATTTGCACATATATTTAGTTTAGAAGCAGTGGGATGAAATGTGTTATTAGTGTGCACAGGCTAGCGTCCAACATGTATGGGAGGGATTTGTGTTTCTAGCTACACTTTTCAAATCTGTTATTCTATTTCGTTCAAAAAATCACTTGTGAGTTACAAATTAATTGGTGTTGAGTTGCAAATTAAATTTAAGAATGGGCTAGAGAAGTTTTTCCCCAATTTGCACATACATTTGGTCTAGAAATGCTGGTATGAGGTGTGTTATTGGTGTGCACAGGCTGGGGTCCAACAAGTATGGGAGAGAATTGTGTTTTTAACTGTACTTTCCAAATCTGTGATTTTATTTTGTGCAAAAAGTCACTTGTGGGTTGCAACGTAATTGGTCTTGGGTTGCAGGTTAATTTTGAAAATGGGTCAGGAAAGTTTTTCCATAGATGCACATACATTTAAAATCTCTGTAGAGGAAGAAGATGAATACGAGAATCCTTATGCCACAGAAGAACCACGCAAAAATACTTCACACAAATATGGAGGGGCTGTCAACAAAAGGTGAGGGAAAACCAAATTAAAACCTCCCCAAATGCCTACAATCGTTGGAAGCCTTCGTGGGTGCAAAAGAATGGAGTTGGGGTTTTTCAATGGCAGCTTTCGATGTTTGACAATGGCAATTTTTCAGACTACAAGGGAAGGGTTCTGTGTGCATGGTTCGAAGGAAGAGAATGACACCACAATGATGTTGGATAATGGCAATAGAATGGGGGTTCCAAATTGGGGTTCAAGAATGTGAGAATGGTTTCAAAAATGGGGTTCGAGAGTTCAAAAATGGAGTTTCGTAGTTGAGAAATAAGGTTGGAAGAGAGGAAAAGATAATGCACTTTTGGTACCCACGCGCGAAATAAAATTTCTTTCTCAAGTGCCAGCGTGGGCAATTTAAAACTAAATTGAAAATTAAAATAAAAATGACATTGCTCAAACCACGTAAGGTGGTAGAAAAAGTGGTAAAAAAAATGTCAACCTATCATTTTCCTTCGTTTTTATGCAACTTAATGCATTTGCGCGTCATGCAGATATTAATTTTCAAACTTATGTGTTAAAAAATTGGTCGTAAGTTAATTAAGAAGAAGTAAAAGTTAATGGTTTCTTAATAAACTGTGATTTTGCACAATCGATTTAGAGATATTAATTCTTAACTTTTATACTACAAGGATAGCGATAACATTTTATTTGGTCCCCATTTTCATAACAAAATTTTAATTTGGTCCCTTTATTTTTTTTCTTTTATCTCAATTTGGTCCATGTTTTGGGAAATTTGATCTCAATTTAGTCTTTTTCGTTAGTTAGTGGTACAATAACAGCATTAAATGACATGCCACGTGTCAGTTTCTAGATTTTTTATTTTTTTTAATTATTTTTAATTTTACCTTTTTTTAAATAAAAAATTTGCCACGTGTCAAGTTGTCAATGTGACCGTGATAATGCAACGTGTCAATATTATGCCAGGTGTCCTATATTCTAATTTTTGTCTCAATTTAGTCCTTATTTTTGTAAAAATAGTGCAATTTCGTCCCTCTCCAAATTGAAACAAAAATGAATTTTTATATAAATGTTATATAGATATTTTTATTAAATTTGATATTTTTATTCAAATTGATATTTTTATTATATATTTTCAACATAGCTAAATTTATTTAAATTTGTGTTTCACATTCAACCTTACTTAAAATTATTTTCAAATTTTAAATTTATATGTTTTTCATTGTTACATGAACTAGTTAAATTATTTTTAAAATTTTTATAATTGTTAATTTTACACCAATTCAAACATTTGTGTACAAATTGTTGAACTTTACAAATTTTAAAAATATACAATTATTTAAAATATAAATTTAAATAAAAAAATAATATTAAAGTACGATATAATAAAATATCAATATAATTTATGAATTTTTTTTCTATTAATATTATTTTCTATTAACAACTTTAAAACAATTTTAAATAAAGTTCAATGTAAAATATTAATTAAATGAACTTAATTTTGTTAAATATATTTACTTGAAATATTAATTTTGATAGAAATATTTGTGTACATTTATATAAAAATTCAATTTGATTTCAATTTGGAGAAGGACAAAATTGCTAAATTTTTATAAAAATTGGGACTGAATTGAGACAAAAATTAAAATAAAAAGACCAAATTGAGAAGGTGGAAATGACACCTGACATATAAGTGACACATGTCATTGTCACTGCTACATCACTCTATCACTACCACGTGGCACAATGACAGCTTGACACGTGGCAAATTTTTTTATTTTTTTAAAAAAAATTCAAAAAAAATAAAAAAGGTCAAAATTTTCAGGAACTAACACGCGACACCCCCTCTAACGGCGTTACTGTACCATTAACGGAAGGGACCAAATTGAGACAAAAAAAATAAAGAGACCAAATTGAGATTTTGCTACGAAAATGGAAATCAAAGGCATGATTAAATCTTATGTAAACCATACATTATTACTATTCATAAAAAAATGCAAAGCAAAAGTTAGCATTTTCCTTTTAAGAATATTCATATGGGGTTATAGCGGAAAGAGATTTTTTGACTACTAAATTTTGACAACTTTCTCTTATAATTTTATGTGTTATTTTCTAAGTGATTTTCTATTTTTCTATTTTCTCATTTTCAATATTCCAAAACTACTTAGAAGATGTCACCTCATATTATAAGAAAAAGTTGTTAAAATTTAGTAATCAAAATATCATTGTCGAGACTCTACGTGTACATATACTACCATTTGATGTTGTAACACTAAACACAAGACAACTATAACCCCTTTTTTTTAAAGGTTTAATTAATCATAAGGTACCCAGTTTGGTACTAGTGTGTCAAGTTTAGTGGTAAAAGTCATTTTATTAAGTCATTTTTAATAAATAAAAAATAGCATAACATTCATACAAATAATAAATTTGGTCTGAGATTGAGAGAAACATTATAAATATTAGTACTTAATTTTGTAAAAATATTTATACTTAATTATTTTTAATCTTATAAAAAATGGA
>Ga0209589_1010706_pt1 | contig 13261 bp, 3 predicted proteins | sample CowpeawhiteBW_FD_187525 | JGI IMG/M metagenome (GOLD analysis project Ga0209589, IMG submission 187525) | Root nodule microbial communities of legume samples collected from California USA - Cow pea white BW (SPAdes) (version 2) | ecosystem: Host-associated > Plants > Roots > Nodule | place: USA...
CGCCTAGTACCCGGACATCACCAACATAAGCCATCTAGGCAAGTAGCCGGTCGAGACCGACTACTCCAATGAACTTAAGCTAACATCGATGCCCCCGCGTTCAATAGGTCTCAAGGGCCTGGTTTGGGGCCCAGGCCCATTCATGGCCCAAACTACAGCCCATGTCAAAACCCAGCCCATGAAATGGTCAAACGTCATTAATGCCCTATAAATACACGTGGACCCCATCATTTAAAGGTACGCATTCATTAATCACTGATTTGACTCTCTGAGAGCTTTGACTTACTTGAGCTTCGGAGATTCTTCTGCAGGTAACCCCTCCTGGGTTCAAGTTGACATGTATCGACCGGGAAGAGGCCAACTGAAGAGATAGCGGACTACGTGATAAGGTGACGCTTGTGCCTAACCTCTTGTTTGTTCTCTGCAGGAACAAAAATAATTTGAAAAGTGATATTTTTCCATCATTTTCATAATTAAGTTGAAAAATAAATTGCGGACATAATTGTAATCTTGATATCACCCTCAAACCAAGACATGATAGAGATGATTTAAAAACAGAAGAATATCCCTCTCCCTTCCCCTCTCCCTCCGTCAAGGTTGATTGGAGGGAGAGGGAGATGATGAATTCAAGTGGAGTAGAGTGTGAAGTTTGTGTTGTTCACTTTAAGTGGATTAAAGGTAAAAGTGAGTTGATTGAAAGTAAAGTTTGTTAATGTTTGTGAGTGATTTGATGAATGAGATAGATTAAAAATTATATTGAAATCAAAGAAAAACACGATTACCGAATTGTACTTTATTTTAAAAATAGTGAAAAATTATCATTATATAAATTTGATTTGTCATAGAAAAAAATATTAAAAATGTAAAAATTAAAGTAACATACCTTAATGACAAAATGTTTAAAAGATAATGTAATAAAAAATTATATAATTAAAAATTACGTTTTAAACCTTATTTTATAACAATTTTCAAATTTTTGTTATTTTAACCTCGTTTTCATAATTATGCTAAAAAATAAAATGCGAACATAGTTGTTCACTTTAAGGGGATTAAAGGTGAGAGTGACTGAACATAGAGTAAAGTTTGTTGCAATTTGTCAGTGAGTTGATGGATGTGATAGATTAAAAATTATATTTAAATCATAAAAAGACAAGATTACCAAATTGTACTTTATTTTAAAAATAATTAAAAATTATCATTATATAAGTTTGATTTATCGTAGAAAAAAATATGAAATTTTATAAATGAAAGTAACATATTTTAATAAAAAATTATTTAAAAGATAATTTAATAAAAAAATTAAAAATTAAAAATAAATTTTTAAACCTTATTTTATAACAATTTTCAAATTATTGTTATTAATTATTTTTGTAAAAATAATTTGAAAAGTCATATTTTTACATTATTTTTCATAATTAAGCTGAAAAATAAATTGTGGACATAATTGTAATCTTGATATCACACTCAAACCAAGGCATAACAGAGATGATTTAAAAATAGAATAATTTCCCTCTTCCTTCCCTTCTCTCCGTCAAGGTTGATTGGAGGGAGAGGGAGATGATGAATTCAATTGGAGTAGACTGCGAAATTTGTGTTATTCACTTTAAGTGGATGAAAGGTGAAAGTGGGTTGATTTAGATTAAAGTTTGTTAATGTTTGTGAGTGATTTGATGGATGTGATAGATTAAAAATTATATTTAAATCAAAGAAAAACAAGATTACCAAATTGTACTTTATTTTAAAAATTATCATTATATAAATTTGATTTATCCTATAAAAAATATGAAAATGTATAAATGAAAGTAACGTATTTTAATGAAAAAAAATTATAATTAAAAAGTTAATTTTTAAAGCTTATTTTATAACAATTTTCAAGTTTTCGTTACTTTTACATCATTTTCATAATTATGCTAAACTATAAATTGCAGAAATAATTGTAATATTGATATCACCCCGAACCATTGCATAACAGACATGATTTAAAAATAGAGGAAATTTTCCCTCCCTTTCCCCTCTCTCTCCCTCATCCTTGATTGGCGGGAAAGGGATAGGATGAAATTAAGTGGATTAGAGTGTGAAGCTTTCTTGTTCACTTTAACGGGATTAAAGGTAAATGTGAGTGAATTTAGAGTAAAGTTTGTTGAAGTTTGTGAGTGATTTGATCGATGTGATCGATTAAAAATTCTAAAAAACTAGATTACCAAATTGTACTTTATTTTAAAAATAATAAAAATTATCACTATAAAAGTTTGATTTATCGTAGAAAAAATATGAAAATGTATAAATGAAAGTAATATATTTTAATAAAAAAAGATATTTAAAAGATAATTTAATAAAAAATTTTATAATTAAAAATTACTTTTTAAACCTTATTTTATGATAGTTGTCAAATTTTTGTTATTAATTATTTTTGTAAAAATAATTTGAAAAGTCATATTTTTACATCATTTTCATAATTAAGCTGAAAAATAAATTGTGGACATAATTGTACTTTTGATATCACACTCAAACCAACACATAACAGAGATGATTTAAAAATAGAAGAATTTCCCTCTTCCTTCTCCTCTCTCTATCAAGGTGGATTGGAGGGAGAGGGAGATGATGGATTCAATTGGAGTAGAGTGCGAAGTTTGTGTGGTACACTTTAAGTTGATTAAAGGTGAAAGTGACTTGATTTAGAGTAAAGCTTGATAATGTTTTTGAGAGATTTAATGGATGTGATAGATTAAAAATTATATTGAAAACAAAGAAAAACAAGATAACCAAATTGTACTTTATTTTAAAAATAATTAAAAATTATCATTATATAAGTTTAATTTATCGTATAAAAAATATGAAAATGTATAAACGAAAGTAACGTATTTTAATAAAATAAAGTATAATTAAAAATTTCTTTTTAAACCTTATTTTATAACAATTTTCAAGTTTCGTTACTTTTACATCGTTTTCATAATTATGCTAAAAATTAAATTGCGGACATAATTGTAATCTTGATATCACCTCCGAACCATTGCATAACGACATGATTTAAAAATAGAGGAGTTTTTCTCTCCCTTCCCCTCTCTCTCTCATCGTCAATTGGCGGGAGAGGGATAAAATGAAATTAAGTGGATTAGAGTGTGAAGCTTGTCTTGTTCACTTTAAGTAGATTAAAGGTGAAAATGATTGAATTTAGAGTAAAGTTTGTTTAAGTTTGTGAGTGATTTGATGGATGTGATAGATTAAAACTTATATTTAAATCATAAAAAAACTAGATTACCAAATTTTACTTTATTTTAAAAATAATTAAAAATTATCATTATATAAGTTTGATTTATCGTAGAAAAAATATGAAAATGTATAAATGAAAGTAATATATTTTAATAAAAGAAATATTTAAAAGATAATTTAATAAAAAATTTTATAATTAAAAATTACTTTTTAAACCTTATTTTATAACCGTTTTCAAATTTTTGTTATTAATTATTTTTGTAAAAATAATTTGAAAAGTCATATTTTTACATCATTTTCATAATTAAGCTGAAAAATAAATTGTGGACATAATTGTACTCTTGATATCACACTCAAACCAAGACATAACAGAGATGATTTAAAAATAGAAGAATTTCCCTCTTCCTTCCCCTCTTTCCATCAAGGTTGATTAGAGGGAGAGAGATGATGAATTCAATTGGAGTAGAGTGTGAAGTTTGTGTTGTTCACTTTAAGTAGATTAAAGGTGAAAGTGAGTTGATTTAGTGTAAAGTTTGTTAATGTTTGTGAGTGATTTGATGGATGGGATAGATTAAAAATTATATTGAAATCAAAGAAAAACACGATAATCAAATTGTACTTTATTTTAAAAATAATTAAAAGTTATTATTATATAAGTTTGATTTATCGTATAAAAAATATGAAAATGTATAAATGAAAGTAGTGTATTTTAATAAAAAAATTATATAATTAAAAATTACTTTTTAAACCTTATTTTATAAAAATTTTCAAGTTTCGTTACTTTTACATCGTTTTCATAATTATGCTAAAAACTAAATTGCAGACATAATTGTAAGCTTGATATCACCCCCGCACAATTGCATAACAGACGTGATTGAAAAATAGAAGAATTTCTCTCTTCCTTCCCCTCTCTCTCTCCCTCATTGTTGATTGGCGGGAGAGGGATAATATGAATTTAAGTGGATTAGAGTGTGAAGCTTGTCTTGTTCACTTTAAGGGGATTAAAGGTGAAAGTGAGTGAATTTAGAGTAAAGTTTTTTGAAGTTTGTGAGTGATTTGATGGATGTGATCGATTAAAAATTATATTTAGATCATAAAAAAACAAGATTACCAATTTGTACTTTATTTTAAAAATAATTAAAAATTATCACTATATAAGTTTTATTTATCGTAGAAAAAATATGAGAATGTATAAATGAAAATAACATATTTTAATAAAAAAATATTTAAAAGGTAATTTAATAAAAAAATTTATAATTAAAAATTACTTTTTAAACCTTATTTTATGAAAATTTTCCAAGTTTCGTTATTAATTATTTTTGTAAAAATAATTTGAAAAGTGATATTTTTACATCATTTTCATAATTAAGCTGAAAAATAAATTGCGGACATAATTGTAATCTTGATATCACCCTCAAACCAAGACATAATAGAGATGATTTAAAAACAGAAGAATATCCCTCTCCCTTCCCCTCTCCCTCCGTCAAGGTTGATTGGAGGGAGAGGGAGATGATGAATTCAAGTGGAGTAGAGTGTGAAGTTTGTGTTGTTCACTTTAAGTGGATTAAAGGTGAAAGTGAGTTGATTTAGAGTAAAGTTTGTTAATGTTTGTGAGTGAATTGATGAATGTGATAGATTAAAAATTATATTGAAATCAAAGAAAAAAACGATTACCGAATTGTACTTTATTTTAAAAATAGTGAAAAATTATCATTATATAAATTTGATTTGTTGTAGAAAAAAATATTAAAAATGTAAAAATTAAAGTAACATATCTTAATAACAAAATGTTTAAAAGATAATGTAATAAAAAATTATATAATTAAAAATTACTTTTTAAACCTTATTTTATAACAATTTTCAAATTTTCGTTATTAATTATTTTTGTAAAAATAATTTGAAAAGTCATATTTTTACATCATTTTTCATAATTAAGCTGAAAAATAAATTGTGGACATAATTGTAATCTTGATATCACACTCAAACCAAGACATAACAGAGATGATTTAAAAATAGAATAATTTCCCTCTTCCTTCCCTTCTCTCCGTCAAGGTTGATTGGAGGGAGAGGGAGATGATGAATTCAATTGGAGTAGAGTGCGAAATTTCTGTTATTCACTTTAAGTGGATGAAAGGTGAAAGTGGGTTGATTTAGATTAAAGTTTGTTAATGTTTGTGAGTGATTTGATGGATGTGATAGATTAAAAATTATATTTAAATCAAAGAAAAACAAGATTACCAAATTATACTTTATTTTAAAAATAATTAAAAATTATCATTATATAAGTTTGATTTATCCTATAAAAAATATGAAAATGTATACATGAAAGTAACGTATTTTAATCAAAAAAATTATAATTAAAAATTACTTTTTAAACCTTATTTTATAACAATTTTCAAGTTTTCGTTACTTTTACATCGTTTTCATAATTATGCTAAAAAATAAATTGCGGACATAATTGTAATCTTGATATCACCCCCGAACCATTGCATAACAGAAATGATTTAAAAATAGAGGAATTTTTCTCTCCCTCATAGTTGATTCGCGGGAGAGGGATAGGATGAAATTAATTGGATTAGAGTGTGAAGCTTGTCTTGTTCACTTTAAGGAGATTAAAGGTGAAAGTGGTTGAATTTAGAGTAAAGTTTGTTGAAGTTTGTGAGTGATTTGATGGATATGATAGATTAAAACTTATATTTAAATCAAAAAAAAACTAGATTACCAAATTGTACTTTATTTTAAAAATAATTAAAAATTATCATTATATAAGTTTGATTTATCGTAGAAAAAATATGAAAATGTATATATGAAAGTAACATATTTTAATAAAAGAAATATTTAAAAGATAATTTAATAAAAAAATTTATAATTAAAAATTACTTTTTAAACCTTATTTTATAACAATTTTCAAATTTTCGTTATTAATTATTTTTGTAAAAATAATTTGAAAAGTCATATTTTTACATCATTTTCATAATTAAGCTGAAAAATAAATTGTGGACATAATTGTACTCTTGATATCACACTCAAACCAAGACATAACAGAGATGATTTAAAAATAGAAGAATTTCCCTCTTCCTTCCCCTCTTTCCATCAAGGTTGATTAGAGGGAGAGAGATGATGAACTCAATTGGAGTAGAGTGTGAAGTTTGTGTTGTTCACTTTAAGTGGATTAAAGGTGAAAGTGGATTGATTTAGAGTAAAGTTTGTTAATGTTTGTGAGTGATTTGATGGATGTGATAGATTAAAAATTATATTTAAATCAAAGAAAAACAAGAGTACCAAATTCTACTTTATTTTAAAAATAATTAAAAATTATCATGATATAAGTTTGATTTATCGTAGGAAAAATATGAAAATGTATAGATGAAAGTAACTTATTTTAATCAAAAAATATTTAAAAGATAGTGTAACAAAAAAATTAATAATTAAAAATTACTTTTTAAAGCTTATTTTATAACATTTTTAGAATTTTCGTGATTAATTATTGTTGTAAAAATAATTTGAAAATTCTTGTTTTTACATCATTTTCATAATTAAGCTGAAAAATAAATTGCGGACATTATTGTAATCTTGATATCACCTTCAAACCAAGACATAACAGAAATGAAAGTAACATACTTTTATAAAAATATATTTAAAAGGTAGTGTAACAAAAAATTTGATAATTAAATATTACTTTTGTAACCTTATTTTATAACAATTTTCAAATTTTCGAATTTAATTATTTTTGTAAAAATAATTTGAAAAATCATATTTTTACATCATTATCATAATTAAGCTGAAAAATAAATTGTGTACATAATTGTAATCATGATATCACACTCAAACCAAGACATAACAAAGATGATTTAAAAATAGAAGAATTTCCTTCTTTCTTCCCCTCTCTCCTTCACGGTTGATTGGAGGGAGAGGGAGATGATGAATTCAATTGGAGTAGAGTGTGAAGTTTGTGTTGTTCACTTTAAGTGGATTAAAGGTGAAAGTGAGTTGATTTAGAGTAAAGTTAGTTAATGTTTTTGAGTTATTTAATGGATGTGATAGATTAAAAATTATATTGAAATGAAATAAAAACAAGATTACCAAATTGTACTTTATTTTAAAAATAATTAAAAATTATCATTATATAAGTTTGATTTATCGTATAAAAAATATGAAAATGTATAAATGAAAGTAACGTATTTTAATAAAAAAAAATTATAATTAAAAATTACTTTTTAAATCTTATTTTATAACAATTTTCAAATTTTCGTTACTTTTACATATTTTTTATAATTATGCTAAAAAATAAATTATGGACATAATTGTAATCTTGATATCATCCCCGAACCATAGCATAACATGATTTAAAAATAGAGGAATTTTTGTCTCCCTTCCCCTCTCTCTCCCTCATCGTTGATTGGCGGGAGAGGGATAAATGAAATTAAGTGGATTAGAGTGTGAAGCATGTCTTGTTCACTTTAAGGGGATTAAAGGTGAAAGTGAGTGAATTTAGAATAAAGTTTGTTGAAGTTTGTGAGTGATTTGATGGATGTGATCGATTAAAAATTATATTTAAGTCATAAAAAAACTAGATTACAAAATTCTACTTTATTTTAAAAATAATTAAAAATTATCACTATATAAGATTGATTTATCGTAGAAGAAAAAATATCAAAATGTATAAATGAAAGTAACATATTTTAATAAAAAATATATTTCAAAGATAATTTAATAAAAAAATTTATGATTAAAAATTTCTTTTTAAACTTTATTTTATAATAATTTTCAAATTTTCGTTATTAATTATTTTTGTAAAAACAATTTGAAAAGTCATATTTTTACATCATATCATAATTAAGCTGAAAAAAAAATTGTGGACATAATTGTAATCTTGATATCACCTTCAACCCAAGACATGATAGAGATGATTTAAAAACAGAAGAATGTCCATCTTCCTTCCCCTCTCCCCCCAAACCTCTCCCTCCGTCAAGGTTGATTGGAGGGAGAGGGAGATGATGAATTCAAGGGGAGTAGAGTGTGAAGTTTGTGTTGTTCACTTTAAACCTTATGTTATAACAATTTTCACATTTTCGTGATTAATTATTTTTGTAAAAATAATTTGAAAGTCATATTTTTACATCATTTTCATAATTAAGCTGAAAAATAAATTGCGGACATCATTGTAATCTTGATATCACCTTCAAACCAAGACATAACAGACATGATTTCAAAATAGAAGAATTTCACTCTTCCTTCCCCTCTCTCCCTCAAGGTTGATTGGATGGAGAGGGAGAGGATGACATCAAGTGGATTACAGTGTAAAGTTTGTGTTGTTCACTTTAAGTGGATTAAAGGTGAAACAGGGTGGATTAAGAGTAAAGTTTGTTCAAGTTTGAGAGTGATTTGATGGATGTGCTAGATTAAAACTTATATTTAAATCATAAAAAAACAAGATTACCAAATAGTACTTTATTTTAAAAATAATTAAAAATTATTATTATATAAGTTTGATTTATCGTAGAAAAAAATATGAAAATGTAAAAATGAAAATAACATATTTTAATAAAAAAAATTTAAAAGATAATGTAATGAAAAAATTTATAATTAAAAATTACTTTTTAAACCTTATGTTATAACAATTTTCAAATTTTCGTGATTAGATATTTTTCTAAAAATAATTTGAAAGTCATATTTTTACATCATTTTCATAATTAAGCTGAAAATTAAATTGCGGACGTCACTGTAATCTTGATATCACCTTCAAACCAAGACATAACAGACATGATTTAAAAATAGAAGAATTTTCCTCTTCCTTCCCCTCTCTCTCCCTCAAGGTTGATTGGATGGAGAGGGAGAGGATGACATCAAGTGGATTACAGTGTGAAGTTTATCTTGTTCATTGTTCACTTTAAGTGGATTAAAAGTGAAACTGGGTGGATTAAGAGTAAAGTTTGTTCAAGTTTGTGAGTGATTTGATGGATGTGATAGATTAAAACTTATATTTAAATCATAAAAAAACAAGATTACCAAATTGTACTTTATTTTAAAAATAATTAAAAATTATTATTATATAAGTTTGATTTATCGTAGAAAAAATATGAAAATATAAAAATGAAAATAACATATTTTAATAAAAAAATATTTAAAATATAATGTAATAAAAAATTTTATAATTAAAAATTAGGTTTTAAACCTTATGTTATAACAATTTTCACATTTTCGTGATTAATTATTTTTGTAAAAATAATTTGAAAGTCATATTTTTAGATCATTTTCATAATTAAGATGAAAAATAAATTGCGGACATCATTGTAATCTTGATATCACCTTCAAACCAAGACATAACAGACATGATTTAAAAATAGAAGAATTTCCCTCTTCCTTCCCCTCTCTCTCCCTCAAGGTTGATTGGATGGAGAGGGAGAGGATGACATCAAGTGGATTAGAGTGTGAAGTTCATCATGTTCATTGTTCACTTTAAGAAAGTGAAACTGGGTGGATTAAGAGTAAAGTTTGTTCAAGTTTGTGAGTGATTTGATAGATGTGATAGATTAAAACTTATATTTAAATCATAAAAAAACAAGATTACCAAATTGTACTTTATTTTAAAAATAATTAAAAATTATTATTATATAAGTTTAATTTATCGTAGAAAAAATATGAAAATGTAAAAATGAAAATAACATATTTTAATAAAAAAATATTTAAAATATAATGTAATAAAAAATTTTATAATTAAAAATTAATTTTTAAACCTTATGTTATAACAATTTTCACATTTTCGTGATTAATTATTTTTGTAAAAATAATTTGAAAGTCATATTTTTACATCATTTTCATAATTAAGATGAAAAATAAATTGCGGACATCATTGTAATCTTAATATCACCTTCAAACCAAGACATAATAGACATGATTTAAAAATAGAAGAATTTCCCTCTTCCTTCCCCTCTCTCCCTCAAGGTTGATTGGATGGAGAGGGAGAGGATGACATCAAGTGGATTAGAGTGTGAAGTTTGTGTTGTTCACTTTAAGTGGATTAAAGGTGAAACTGGGTGAATTAAGAGTAAAGTTTGTTCAAGTTTGTGAGTGATTTGATGGATGTGATAGATTAAAACTTATATTTAAATCATAAAAAAACAAGATTACCAAATTATACTTTATTTTAAAAATAATTAAAAATTATCATTATATAAGTTTGATTTACCGTAGAAAATATATGAAAATGTATAAATGAAAGTAACATATTTTAATAAAAAAATATTTAAAAGAAAATGTAATAAAAAAAATTATAATTAAAAATTACTTTTTAAACCTTATTTTATAACAATTTTTAAATTTTCGTGATTAATTATTTTTGTAAAAATAATTTGAAAGTCATATTTTTACATCATTTTCAAAATTAAGCTGAAAAATAAATTGTGGACATAATTGCAATCTTGATATCACCCTCAAACCAAGATAATAGACATGATTTAAAAATAGAAGAATTTCCCTATTTCTTCTTTTCTCTTCCTCAAGGTTGTTGATTGGATAGGGAGGAATAGGACAGTAAAAAAAAACTAATTTTTATTAGTGTGTTTTTTGTTGAGGTTATACTTAACCGCTAAAAAAGAATGTTATTTCTGTTATTTTATTCTAACCGCAACAAATTTATATTATTTAAATATTTTTAAGTTTTTTTTAAGATGTAATTTGAATATTTCACAATCGGTTCTTTGTCTTGTGTATCGTCTTCTTCGTCTCTTTGCCTGGTTTTACTTCTTGAGCTCATAAGTAATGGTCTCTCGCTTGTTTATTCAATTTGTTTTCTAAAGTTTTCAGAAGCTTCTGAAATTTCTGCAACCATACAAAGAGGTATGTGATACTGTTATTTTTTCTTTCAAATTTCATGTGAAATTTCTCATCTTCCTCTAAAGCAATTTGACCTATTTGTTATTGTCTTCGTAAAACAGTAGTAATTTTCTACTCTACTCTTTTTTTTTTTTATTTAGTGTCATTGTTTGTAACTTTCAATTCTATTGATTTGTTTTTTTTCATTTTGAAACAAAAAATCTAATCACGAATAAGCATGGGTTTACGGTGAGAAATTTTGCTACTGAAACCCTAATCAAGGCTAAGTATGGATTTGTAGTGAGAAATGCGACGTGCGTCGCCATACGCTACACCTAGAGCTGAAATTTTGTCAAATCACAAGTAAGTTGTCGAATCCAACTACAACCTATATTGGATTGATGCATTATTGTGTCTATAATGTGTATTTTGGGGCCATTTGTGTTGTTTCTACATATTTTCAAAGAACACGTAGTCTTATGATGCTAGTTAAGCTTACTGAAAAATAAATGTATAATGCAGAAGAGAATGCTACTGGATAGTGTGAACTTGGTCAAATAGAGTCTCAATGTTTGATTTTTTTTCTCCATTATGTATTATGATTTTCTCGTTTGATCTCATAATACAACTATCTTTGATTTAATTTAAGCATAAATATATAATGTGAAGCTCTTTTTATTGCAGTTTAATGATCATGGTTTACCTTAGTGCCCATTAGTTGACGTATACAACTTACATCATAATTTAAGGGCAACAAGATATAAAACAAGGATAATGTGCACCTAGAGCATGTGGATTTGTCTCTCAAGTGCAAGCTACGAGAGCAGATGTGAGTCTTGTCTTAATAGACCCTTTTCCAGATTGAAATTGTATGTTTTAATGGTTGTTTTATTCTTGAACTCAAAATTTGATTTACAAAATTCATTTAGATGGTGAGAAGTACTTCGTTATTGAATTTTATGCACTTTATTCCCTCTAAACTTTGAGGTAGAATCTTAGTAAGATAAGACAAGGACTAAGGAATCCATTTATATTATACATGTATGAGTGATTTATGTATGATGATGGTGTTTAATTTCTCTATTAATAGTGATATGGTTTTGATTAGAGTTGGACCATCAGGGCTAGTAGCAGCTAGGGAGTTGAGAAAAGAGGGTTACAGGGTGGTTGTGTTAGAGAAGAATCATGATGTTGGAGGGCAGTGGCTTTATCAGGCAAATGTGGAAGAAGAGGACCATTTAGGGAGAAAGCCTTTTCTAAAGGTGCATAACAATATCTATGAATCTATTTATCTGTAACACCCTGTATCTATTTATCTCTAACACCCTGCATCTATTTATCTCTAATACCATGTATTATATCTCTAACACCCTGCATCTATTTATCTCTAATACCATGTATTATATCTAATAACACCCTGTATCTATTTATCTCTAACACCATGCATCTAGTCATTCATTTGTTTCATGCCAAAGAAAATATTAGATTATGTTCATATAATGCTAAGCTTAATCATAATTTTTCTTTGTTTTTGTCCATCTAATGCTCAAGAATGGATACATGGAAAAGAAAACAAATGCATAGTCACATATATAGGACCCCAAAACCATTCAATAATGAGGTATGTGCCTTATGTAATCTCTTTATTTTCAATAATTTGATCGGAGCATGAACTTTGCATACTGAAACATGCCCATGTGAATTAGCTTAAATATGATAAATATTCTTAAACTTTCATATTTTATAAGTCTTAAACTTAACAGAGGCATTTTTTCATGCAACAGATTGTGGTGGTGGTTGGAAATTCTTTGAGTGGGCAAGGAATATCAATAGTGCTTGTGGAAGTAGCAAAGAAAGTCAACATGAGTTTCAGATCTCACTACAAGGCATATCAATAGATTTATTTTTGTCATCTTGTATCCTTGAATTGTATATAATGCATGAATCATTGTGACTTTTCTTCCCAACTCACTTCAAGGAAAGACTAACCGATAAGATTCTGAAAGTCATTCGTTTAAAGCAAGCTCTTGCCATTTTGTAAGTATACTAATACTAAACATATGTTGTTTGATGTTATGTTTCTGAAAATTAATAAAATATTGCAGGAAGTGTTGTAAACATGTTTATGCAATTAGGAAATTATAGGTAAACCATTTTCTGAAGTTTATCATTTTCCATAATATATATACATATATATATATATATATATATATATATATATATATATATATATATA
>Ga0209589_1010707_pt1 | contig 13261 bp, 11 predicted proteins | sample CowpeawhiteBW_FD_187525 | JGI IMG/M metagenome (GOLD analysis project Ga0209589, IMG submission 187525) | Root nodule microbial communities of legume samples collected from California USA - Cow pea white BW (SPAdes) (version 2) | ecosystem: Host-associated > Plants > Roots > Nodule | place: USA...
AATCATAGAAAAAAAATAGTAAGTTGATTTTAATGCAAAGAAAAAAATCTTAATAATGAAAAACTTCAACTTTGACAAATCAATGAAGAAGAACACAAAAACAGTGAGTTGAGTATGATCCAAGCCGAAACTTAAATGGATTAAACAAAAATGAATAAAAAAAAACAAACTGAAAATCGAAAATAAAACTGGAAAGAACAGAAGACAGGGATGTGAGTAGACATGGATGTGAAAAGAAGAAGAGGTAAACTAAAGACACATCCTGTTAAAATCTTACCCGTGAAAAAAAAAAGATGGTAGAAAAAACATTAAGTTTTGAAACTGAGATCTAAAAAATAAAAATGAAGAAAAATAAACATTTTAAGAACATTATTCGTGCTTGATAGTCTTGCCTTTGGCTTTGAAGAAATCTTCACTTTTCTCCTTCTTGAAGATTTCATTCATCTCGAAAACAAAAACAAAGTTAAGATGTGAGAAAAGAAACCCTACATAAACAACAACAACAACACATAAATGAAAAAAAATTAAAACTTTTAAAAGAAGAGAAGAATGATTTTAGTCCAGTAAAAATCAAACCTTTTACAAATGATCTTCATGAAGGTCATCAAGGATCTCAAAGCAAAAAATAAACCAAAAGAAAATAAGATATGAGAATAAAATATCCATCGAACAACAAATCTGAGAAAAAAAAACTCGATCAAACCAATATCGGCAACAAAGAAAAGTAGATCTGAAAGCTAAATATTCATCAAAGAAAATAATAGAACAAAAATAGGTAGATCTAATAGAAAAATAACCATCAAACATAAAAATGATAGAAAAAAAAATGGGTTAAATATGTTTTTGGTTCCTCAAGTTTCAGCGAAATTTGGAATTAGTCCCTCATCAAAATTTTTGACCAATTTAGTCTTTCACCTTTCGATATGCGTGAATTTAATCCTTTTAACCAAATTTTGTTAAGTTTATCTGACGTTTCAAGGACATTTTATGATAGTATTTAAATTATTTACACTGTTCGACACATTTTTCTTCAATGTTAACTTAAATACTATCATGAAATGTGCTTGAAACGTCAGATAAACTTAACAAAATTTGGTTAAAAGGACTAAATTCACGCATTTTGAAAGATGAAGGACTAAATTGGTATAAAGTTTTGATGAGGGACTAATTCCAAAATTTACTGAAACTAGAGGGACCAAAAACATATTTAACCCAAAAAAATAGATCTGAGAAGATGGTAGAAGAACGAAAACAAATGAGAAAAGATGATCTGAGAGAATGGTAGAAGAACGTAAAAAAATAAGAATTTGTTACCTTCTTTTATTCGTGAAGGTCATGAAGAAGTCAGAACAAAAAATAACCCAAAAGAAAAGTAGATATGAGTAAAAAATATCCATCGAACAACAGATCTGAGAAAAAAAGCTCGATCCAACCAATGTCAGCAACAAAGAAAAGTAGATCTATAAGCAAAAGATTCATCAAACAAAATAATAGAACAAAAATAAGTAGATCTAAGAGAAAAATAATCATCAAACACAAAAATGATAGAAAAAAAAAGTAGATCTAAGAAAATGGTAGAAGAACGAAAACAAATGGGAACTTGTTATTTGTTTCTTATTCGTGAAGGTGATGAAGAAGCTCTGAGACAAAAATAGCAATCCAACATCTCGTCAAAAATAGATATGAGAAGATGGTAAAAAAACAAAAATAATGAAAATGAGAAGTTGTTACCTTCGTTGTATTTGTAAAGGTGCTGAAAAATCTCACAGTAAAACATCAACCAAAAGAAAAGAACATATGAAAACAAAATATACATTGAACACCAGATCTGAGAAAAAAAACCTCGACCCAATCAATCTCGTCATATAACAAAAGTAGATCTGAAAGCAAAACATTCATCAAACAAAAAAATATAACAAAAATAAGTAGCTCTCAGAGAAAAATATCCACCAAACATAAAAATGATAGAAAAAAAAGAAAGTAGATCTGAGAGATGGTAGAAGAACGAAAACAAATGGAAATGAGAAGTTGTTACCTTTTTCTTGTTGGTCACGATGGTCATGAATCTGAGAGTAAAAAACTGAGAGGAAAAGATCCATACAATAGAGATGAAGAGAGAAGACGAAGAGTGATGGAGTAAGAGAAAATGAAAAGTTGGAGAGAATGAGATGAAGAGAGGAAGAAGATTATCTGGAGCCATGGTGTTGTTTGAAAAAAAAATAGAAAACATGGTGTTGTCTAAAACAAATAGAAAACATGGTGTGGTTTGTGGCTGAGAAAGAGAGAGAAAAATCGAAAGAGACAGAAGTAGATGAAGAGGTTTGAATATCTCTGAGTGAAAAAGAGAGAGAAGAAAATGACGAGGTTGGGAGGAAAGAGAAGGATTGGGTTAGTGGGATAGAGAGGTGAGACGAAAAGATCAAAAGGTGCTCACAATAAGAAGGTATAAGAAGGTATAGATTATTCTAAAACTTATTGTTAGAACCTGATGCTGTAAAACCCCATTAGATGTTAATATTGATAAAGTAGGTTTTTGATGATAACATAGTCTATAAAGAAATTAAATCATGATTAAGATAATCCAAGTATCTAAGTCTTAGATAAACAAAAGAACTAAACTAAATATATACTAGTTAAATGTTATTTAATATGTGATTATATCTAATGTGTGCTCATGAGTTGAAAAAGTTGTTTACTAGAAATACATTTATGAAGATCAGATGAAACAAATCTGGAAGCAAAGAAGTAGCTGAGTGAAGTCAAAGACATGGACCAGACTCCACTGCAAAATCTCCTTCCTTTCCTCAGTGTTTTGCACCATGATTCTCACCATGTGCCGAGTGAGGCCAAGGCAGGAGTTTGTTAGAGCAATGGATAATGAACATCCATCGGTCAACCTTCACTTCATTCCCTTCCTAGTCCTGAGCCATCTCATCCCTCTTTGCATTTATTCCGAATTAACAAATACAGAAGTTAGAAAAATGGGAGAACGAAGATTTTAATGCAGTTGTGAAGGAGGAAGAAGAAGAAGTAAACAGGTTTTCTTTATTTTAATTCTTCTTTTTTTAATATAATTTCATAAGGGTAAAAGGGGAAGTTTAAAATCTAGGAGGGTGCAGGAATAAATGGCCCTGTTTATGTACAAAAGCAATTATTGAGATATCAATAACATCAAGAAGGAAACCATATGTTTGGGACCTGTTTTAGAAGACTTTCACAGTGAATAAGTTTGAAATTTATTGTTCCTATGGTGTATGTTTCATTAGAAAATTAGTTAATTCTATTATTTGTACAACATGGACTATATCAATAATTGGCCAAAAACTCTTACAAGACTATTTGCATAGATAATATGGGATAACCGAGTACTACTTATAGTTTGATTTTTGAAGTGAATGGGTAATTTAAAACAGATACAACATATATATAATGTTATGTTTGTTGTCATTAGACATTACAATGGCAAAAAGAAAGTTGCAGTGGGGAGTAAAACCATATCACAAAAACATAAAGCGACACGTAATCAGTCGTCATACTTAAAATTGAATGGTCCAGTACCCTTTCAAACAAGTGGTTACTCAGATTTGTGATAAAAATTTTACTATTATTCAGTAAAAGAAATGGTGTCCAATATGTCTACTATGTAGTTACTTAATGTGATTGTCCAAAAAAAAATAATTAATTCAATTATTACTCCTACTTGGACTTCCAAGGAGAGGTTATCCCAGGTGATGTATGTGGCCATTCCCTTGCACCAACCAATATAAATTACGTAAGTTACTATCAAAGCAAAATCATGAAATGTCTTCAAGTGAACAACGTCAACATATTCTGTTACAAAAATAATGTGCTTCCAAAAACCTAATTAAACCCTATTTTTTCACAGCTAACTGATGATGTCTCTTCGTTCTCCTTGAATACATGGTTCAAGGTGTTTGAACAACACTTTTTACTCACTTCCTCGGTTCATACTTTCGCCATGTGTACACATTAGATTGTGCACATTGTCATTCAATTCAACTTCTTTGTCTTATGACCAGTGTTCAAACCCCTCCTACTACGCTTCGGTACATTCAAAGAATGTAATCGCTCATTGATCCCTCTTTTGCGCTAAAAGTTGTTCAAACTCAGCGACAATTTTCTCAAGCTCCGCAATTCTTGCCTCTACATCGAGTGTCCGCTGAAGCAATGCCTTCTGTTCTGCAGTAGGAGAACACACATCGAACATTGTTGGCTTCTTCTCCTCAATACCAAACCCCAATTTCTCAAAGGCTTCTTTCACAATATCGTAACCAAGTTCTTCATTTCGCTTTTCTGCTAAAGATTGTTTTAACTCATTGACATGTTTCTCAAGCTCCGCAAGACTTGCCTCTTGATCAGATACTTCCCGAAGCAATGCTTTGTAACCAAGCTCCTCATTTGACATAGTGATCTCAGTAATGACCTTAATCATAACGTCAACAACAAAAAATAATTATCAAAATTTTAAAATCAAACATTTCACTCACCACGTTATGCCTAACAGTTTATGCAATTTTGCTTACCAATTCTAACATCCTTCCAATGAAGAATGCAAGGAAAAGAACTTTTACTTGAAGTCATCTTTTTCTTGCAAAATACAACATGCTCGAATGCCCAAACTTATACCATTAACATAACATACATAAAAGTGATAACAAACATAATTACTAAAAATCTTACACAATATTGCCTTAAATTACAAAGATTAAAATTAACTTGCAATGCGGGGTAAGACCTAAAAGTATCTACAACCTACAAAAATCATTAACTTCACTCCATTAACACATTTCTCAACTTCATCCACAACCACCTTCGTATTCACATCTGTTGTATCAAAACAATCTTTGAGTATGACATTCATTGTCTTCTATCGACAAATAAACTTTTTCTCCACTCACCCTAAGTCCCAAACCTAAACAGACATCCAGCAATGTAAATGGAACATTTGCAGACCTAATTTGGAATCCTCCCTTCCTCTACCCACCTACTACATAATTTCATTAGTAATATTCTACTTTAACATTCTCACCCAATACACAATAGCCAAGTAAATGGGTTTTGATTATATACAACACTTTTGCTTATCTATTAACCTCTTATTGACATGAGTCAAATACTTGGTCCTACACAAATGTTGCAATGACACCTACATAACACATCATTGATTAATCTTCGCAGGTCCAAAACTATCATGTAATCATAAAAAAAGGAAAAAGAAATATCAATGTAAACCTTCTCCACCATCATGATTTTGATGTCCCTACATGTGACGAACTAAAGTGAATGAAATATTCATAAAATCATAAACGCAGTACAAAGAATGAAAATATTTAAGATGCCAACCAACCCATTTTCAATTTCATCTTCAAATTTGTCTATAAAACCTGTACAATCTATTCTACTTTCAAATTACCTAACAAAACCATTCAACACTTACTACTATCACCAATTCACAAAATGCTACTCTAAGTAATCTTTTTGATGGCATATCATTGACAAACTGATGAAACAGTATTTCAAGTCTGCGATTAAAATCTCATTATCACACATTTATTGATTGAATTCAATTCTGGGGACCTTTTTCTATGTACCTAAGCTGTTTATGTTTACTTCTGCGAATACAATATTATTAGTAGAAGTAGTTCTTTTTCATCAAAATGATCACCAACGAAATTGAAACAATTTAATATAATCTTTGTTTGCCTTAGTATCTTTGTTTGCAGTTTTGGGCTTTCCTTTGAATATGCTACGAAACTTACTAATTCAGGTTGCTATTTTAGCTTGTCAGATTCACTTAACACTTCTTAAGTCCAAAGTCATTGCTTACTCACTTTCTTTTCTTACTAGTACCAAATGATAATGTCTCGTTACAGCGTTCACAGCAACTATGTTAGGATGACAGCCAAATATGAAACAAATTCCAAATTCCACCTATTCAAAGATATTTTGCATAACTATAACACTTCCAAAAATGACATCACAAACCATATATCATATCTATCAATTTGGCCCAGCCCACAGGGTTTGACCCTAGTCCATGTGGGCTAGGGCCAAAGCCCACATTAAAAGCCCCCCATCAAAGAAGCCCACAAGGCCAGCCCATGAACTTTCTTCTTAAACATGAAAAATATATTATTTTTTAAAATGTATTATTAAACTTTTCGTCCTTGGATTAGGGTCGACACGTCTAGGTTGGCCCGGTTCATTTCGGTCGTCGGCACGACCTGGTCGGTTCACGTGGGCTCAACGACCTGAACGGGCCAGTCAGGCCCGATGACTCAGAAGGGACAGACAGGCTTGATGACCCGGACAGGACGGACAGGCTTAACAACATGGACGGGTACGAAGATCCAAACGAGCTAGATGACCTGGAAAGGCCTGACGACCGAACAGTCCGAACGAGCAAGATGAAGCTGGTGGGCCCGACAACCTAGATGTGCCCGACGACCCGAACGGTCTGATCGAGCAAGACAGGCCTTGCGAGCCCGAGGACCTAGACATGCCTAACGACCCAAACGGTTTGAGCGAGCACGACGACCTAGACGAGCCTGGCGAGCACAGCGACCTAGACATGCCTAACAACCCAGATTGGTCGAATGCGCCCAACAACCCGGACGGGTCGGACAAGTCTGACAACCCTGATGAGCCCAACAACTCGGATGGGTCAGGCGGGCCCGACAACCCTAACGGGCCAACGACCCACACGGCCCTGGCGAGCCCTTTCTTCCTCTTCCTTTCTTACATTTTCTTGCTATCTTATTTCACTTCTTTAAGTTCAAGCTCTTCAATCTGCACGCCCATTTATTGCTTCATCTCTCTTGTTTTTGTTTCTTTGTTAATTGAGTCTCGTTCTTTCTCTTGAGTTCTTGGAAGTGCACCTTCACACTTAGATAACCTCTTGATTATCTTAATGTCGAATGGGAGTGAGAATGTTCCTTGATGTTTTCTTAATCACCTAAACACCACTAACTTGCAATCTTAAAAACATAAAATGAACTCTTATCACCTCTTGTATACAATTTTAGAAATGGTTTATGATTTTGATGGTCATCCCCAAGAAACAGGAAATGAAATGCGTGAAACAGGTAGCATGGAATTTTTAGATTATTGTTACCATTTTAATCTCATTTCACCTCTGTTTTCTTGAATCCGTTTAAAAAAAGTAAACGCAGTCATCCCAAGATCTCAGGGGAGTTGTACAACCTCCAGAACAGTGGTTTTATTATTTCAACAATTGTAAATGATCAAACAAGGAATTCTTCTCCACATTTCTTAGGGTAGAAAAATCCATTCATCCCCTATGCTAAATTATACCAAAACATGATACTGAAATAAATAAATAAAAAAAAACAAACAAGAAAAAAACAACTGGCCAACATATTTAGAAGGAAAAATAGGTGCTTACATGCAACAAATCCGTAAACCCCAAAACTCAAATAATCACACACCAACGAAATTGCACAAATTTACAACCCAAACCAACCTTAATCGCAGTTTGCACCTGTTGTGGTCACGCTCCAAACCGTCGACTTCAAACGCTGCTTCAACGAATCACCAACCGCAACTGCAACGATACCAGTCAAGTTGACGTTCCCTCCACCCTTCTCTGTTTCAGATTTGAAATTTCACTCACCCTTCTTTAACTCCACATTCATTCACATTTCAATTTCCCCACTCTCACCTTTTTGCCCTTTCATTGTTTTTTCCACTTTTCTATGTTCCCTATTCTGCCCTTTCATCACTGAAGAATTTAGCCCCCAACACGTCATCATCACGGTGTCGAGAGTAATTTTCAGTCTCAAACAAACTTTCTCAAAAAAAAAAATCTATACAATATATAGAGAGATATTCATTTGAGTGTACAGGTGTCCAAAAATATAACAAGAGAAAAACGTAACTATACATAACTCATGTCTCTCTATTTGGTTGAAAATTTGAAAGAATTATTACAGGATGAGTGCATATTTATAACTTCACATGACAAAATATAATCAAAATTTTCAGTTTATGATAAGAAAAAAAAGTAACAAATCTCAATTACACGTTACTTGAATATGAATTGAGACGTTGGATATTGCAATAAATTCTCAAAAAAAAAAAAAATGTTAGATATGCCTCCAAGGTCTTTCTGCAAGGCTGACACATTCATGGTGCCTGTAGCAATCGACAAGATGATCAATGGTCAAGCCTGCAGCTTGCATAAAAGAGTGCACAATGACAGGACCCACGAACCGAAATCCACGCTTCACCAAGTCCTTGCTTAGGATCTCTGCTTTCGGACTCCTCAATGGCACATTTCTTGGGTATCTGTATCTGTTTATTATTGGTTTATGATTTACGTAACCCCATATGTAACTGCTCAATGATCCACATTCTTTAACAATCTGTCATCAACGCAACTAACTAACTTAACTACCATCTTTTCTAACATCAAACAGTATCATCTTAAACATAAAACTGAATTTTTTAGCTCAATAATTTCAAATATCATCACTTTGGGTTACTTGCCTTTGTTATGCATTTGGCATTGTCTACTATGCACATCACTCTGCTATCGGCTAAAGAAAGTGCTTTGTTTGATGCAATTTCCATTATTTCCTTTTCCTCCATTTTCGCAACAGTGTTTGCATCAAATCCAGCGAAAACTTCTCTGTGTCAATTTTCAAATATTGTACGACATTGTAGTGTTATAATTTGATTTACCAACAAAACAATTTGCATAGAATTAGAAATTTGTCAGAGACAAAAATACCTAAGAGTTTCTCTTCTTTTAAGAATTTCTGTCCAATTGTAATCCATGAGCAATCCAGACATTGCAAGCAGCTCAAACAATTTGCTGTTTCATGGTTTACCCAATCATATCAGGTAAAGTAAACCACACGTCTTACTGAATTAATATACTAATAATTAATTATAAGCATTAAGATAATTAGAGAGAATGATTGTTAATTAATAATAGATATTTAGGTAACATATATACCAATGCATAAAGTATCATTATAAAAACAAGTACTTGTTGCTTTCTTGAATTTTTAAAGTGAAAAAGAAAATCTTAAAACAAATAAAAATTATTGAAATGAAGAGAGTACTTTTCATTTCTTAGATCTTACTTGTCATCATAAGCTGGAACTCCCCAGCACTCATCATGAAATTCTATGTAGGCATTATCTGCATATAAAAACCCTAGATCAGTTTTTGGACCATTATGAAAAAGTTACATTAAATATAGTCAAATATCATAAATTTAAATAATTTAATATACACTATATTCAGTCAACAAAGTTACATTTCTTTAATATTTACGTAAACTTTGCTAGTATATTTGCAAAAAATGTAATATATATATATATAAAGTCTCGCCTATTTATATTTTTCATCTCTCATGAAGAGAAAAAAAAAGAAAAAAAAAATGATATAAGAGTGTCAAAGTAATATTATTTACTAATTTAAGTCAAATACTTAAAGAAACAAATATTTTACTATAAAAAGTATTTTATCATTAAATATTAAAATATAAAACAAAAAAATTATGATTTTAAAAGTTTGTTAATGTATAAACAACTTTGTAATTATATAATTATTTAACTTTAATTAATTTATTATTTTTTAAAATAACAATTTTTCTTTATTTTGATCTCATTTTCTCATTGAAAAATGAGTACTTTTTCCTTTTCTTCATTTTTATTCGTGACACCCGAAGTTACCTTAGATATAAGTAAACTAGATGGAAGTAGAACTTAAAATGAGGTGACAAATAATTCAAAACTGTAAAGAACTAGCATAATTAATAACACATCTGATATAATTTTGTCATTATTTTATGATAATTAATTCTAACGAGTACCAATGGGAAAATTTTTGCTACATTTATTATATAGGCTAATTAAGTTGGTGTTTTACACTTCAACTACTCAACTTAAATAAAAATCTTTGTGACTTTGTTGACCTCTAACAGCAATTAATTTAAGCAGCTAAAAATATCCAAATTTATAGGCATGATTTTACATGATGAGGCACATGATATTGAAGTGAAAACAACCTATTCTACCCAAGTTGTTGAATCTTTGTTATAAAATAGAGCTTTAGGTAGAAGACTTAGTTTTCCAGATTAAATATTTTGGTCTTATTTATCCCATGAATAAACCATATCCCCAACAAAATGGTTAGACATTTTAGTCAAAAAGTGAAATCACCAAAGTGTAAAAGAATGTGTATATTATGACATTTCATTGTTTGGTTTTGTCTTGATAAACTTCTTATAATAACTTAATAAGAGATAAAAAGAATATAACTTATCAAATAAGCTATAAACTCAACCTAATTTTTTAAAAATTCTCTTTCATTCAATTTCTCCAAAATTTGAAAATAATAAATTGATTTTAGTATATATCTAACTAGTTTTATAAAAAAGAAATAACAAGGCGTCACCGAGTAATGGTTGAAATCTAAAGCAAACCAAAATTTTCAAAACTATAAAAATAAAATAAAATAATGTCTGACCAGATTTCAATATAAAATTTTGTGTACTATTTAAGTGTTTATATATATGGGTACAAAATAAACATATCTTTCAGAGTTTTTTCTATATTTAAAATAACTTTTAATGAAAAAATCTCTTAAAAGTTAAAAAAACACTTATAATATTTTTGAATGAGGTAATTTAAGAGATTAAATCATTGATTTGATGAATTTAAAATTTATTTAAATAAACTATTTAGATGAGAAAATTAAAAAAAAAAGTTAAAATTTAAAAATATTTAAAAGATATTCTAAATAGAACTAATAAAATTTGAAATTAAAACATCACAACTAATTATATATATATATATATATATCAAAAATTATTTTTTTAAAAAATAGAATAAAATTTCATCTTTAAAGAAAAAATTAATTATTATATCTAAAAAAGTTCAAATATAAAATATTTTACTTATTCTATCCAAATAAAATATTTAAAAAATAAAAGAAAATCATTCATTTCAATTTCCTATAACTATAAAAATATCTTATCCAAAGCTAAGGTCATAAGCTTGAAGGTTTAGGTATCAAAACATGGCAGTATGTGAAGTTATGAGTGGACTACGAAAATTATAAAATAAAAGGTAAATTGGAAATGAAAGTGATGATACCACTGTTCTTTGTGATCCAGTTACATCTTTTGAACTCCCCAGTTCCAGTGGTGGGTGGTGAAGTTGGTGGTTGGTGTTGCTGAAGAGGCTTAGAAGCTATTGTATCTTCTCTTGTATCACGAGGTGAAATCAAACGCAGTGCCAGCGAAATCTTCTCATCCAGTGGAGTCAAAGAATCAGCCTGAGAAGAATCGTTGGAGTTTTGCGACAAAGACAAGGATATGGAAGACAAAGACAAAGATGAAGTGCTTTTCTGAAGCCCAATGGGGTACACTTTCTTCAGGTTTCTGCTGAAAAAGTTGTGGTTCAATATTTTCTGTGTCTCTTTCACACTCCTGCACCTCTCCACACCCTGTCTTCTTACGTTCGTTTTAGACATCGTGGGCAACACAGAATTTAACGTTGTTGGAGGTGCGTGTTAGGAATGGGAATTAATCATAAAAACAGGGGGTTTATAAAGAGAGTTGGTCGTTGTTGAAGGGTGATTTTCATGCAGAAGAAAGAAAGGATTTTAGGTCTTGGTTTTCAAGCAATGTTTGTTTACGATGGGTAACACATTTTTATTGATAAAGATGGTTTTGTCTTGGCCCACGCAAACATGTCTCTAGGGCTACACCAAATGCTGAGATTACCACTGCATCTGTCGTGGATGAAAGAGGAGGTGAGGGAAGAAAAAGAGAAACAAAATTAAAAGAGAAAATGGTTTGGTAGGTGTGGGATACCAAGAAGAAAAAAATAATGGTCCAAGGAAAATCTATACTATCTACAATTGATTATGTTCGTGATTGAATTTACATATTTCATGTCTAAATTGTTTTATAATGTGTATACCTGACTCAAAATGGAGTTATATAGATTATTCGATTTTAATAAATACAATATGTGGATGAAATCTCCCACGTTCAGGGATGTCAATAAGGCAACTAGGGTACAGGTATAAGTAGTAGTTCTCCGTACTTTACTCGTCGGATAAATATATGTCTCGTACCCGTATCCATATCTATTATATGCGGATACCTGTTTATTTTTTATTTACTCGCGGGTATCCACGAGTACCTGCTGGTATTTACAAAATTATTTAAAAAATAAATATCTAATCATAAATTCAAATAAAATAAAATACATCATTGTCATAAATTTTAAAAATCCAAATAATTATAAAAGGAAATATAAAATGACGTTAAATGGAATTCTTTAATAAATGCTTTGATCAACAATCCCACTTTCTCCTATTGATTTCTAAAAAATAAAAAAAAAATAAACAAATAATAAACCTCAACTGACACGTGTCAAGTATTCTTATTATGATTTCATCATTTGACAACAAGCATACTATAAACGTCACTATGCCCAATTTCAAATAATAAAGGAGAGAGAAGAATGTCAAGGGGTATATATGGAAGAAGACAACGTACCAATAGTTGAAACTGGAAGAATGAATACAGAAGACAAGACAAGATGTGCAACGTAGAAAAAATTAGGTCAAAATGTTTTTTACTAATATATATATAAGGGTATTTTTGTGAATTAAAGTTTAGCGGGTACGAGTATCCATGGGTACAGATACTATGATACCCGTACCCATCGACTATGATACTTGTACCCGCCCCGTTAACATGCGGGTATCAAAAATACCCGTACCCGCAGGTAGCGGGCATTCATTTTTAATATTCGTTTCCTATCCATTGCGAATTTTTTCTACAGATACCCATTTTTTGACATCCCTATGCATATATATTAATATTTTTTAGACTAAATTATTCTTCTTTTCCTTACTTTTATACAAAATATCAAATTAATCTTTCAATTATTTATTTTAATTTGGTCCAAATTTATTTTAAAGTGATTTGATTTAGTATTTGATCCTTAATTTTTTACAAACAACGATAAAGTCATTGTCACATGTCAATTTGTGATTATTTTTAGTTTAATACCATTAGGGATGGCAACGGGGCAGGATGAGCACGAGTTTTGCTATCTCATACTGTTGGGAATTTTAGGGCTTTTGATAATATGAGAGATATAAGAGATATATGTGATATGTTATACGGAGGAACATGTTTTTGTATTTTATTGATATACTCTATATATAGAGCAAAATATAACAAATA
>Ga0209589_1010708_pt1 | contig 13260 bp, 10 predicted proteins | sample CowpeawhiteBW_FD_187525 | JGI IMG/M metagenome (GOLD analysis project Ga0209589, IMG submission 187525) | Root nodule microbial communities of legume samples collected from California USA - Cow pea white BW (SPAdes) (version 2) | ecosystem: Host-associated > Plants > Roots > Nodule | place: USA...
TCTCATATATATATATATATATATATATATATATATCTCTCCTTGCAGAACATCTTTGGCACGAACAACATTCAAACATTTTTCAAACCATGGAAAATTCTAGGGAGATGATGAATAAGGAGATGGCAGCACCACTGCTAAGAAAGAGTGGTGAAGAAGAAGAAGAAGTAGCATCATTATCATCGGAGAGTACATTCTGGGAAGAGCTTAAGAGGATAAGCTCCATGGCGGCTCCAATGGTGGCTGTTACGGTTTCACAGTACCTTCTGCAGGTTGTGTCACTCATGATGGTGGGACATCTCGGAGCACTGGTTTCCTTCTCCGGGGTTGCTGTTGCCACCTCTTTTGCTGAAGTTACCGGTTTCAGTGTCCTTGTAAATAAATACCACTCTCTTTCTGCTTCAATGCACCCTTTTTTCTTTTATTTCTCTCATTTTTCTTAACTTGGTTGTTCAGTTTGGTTGATATAACCTTGCTTTTGATTCAATGCACCCTTTTTTCTTTTATTTCTCTCATTTTTCTTAACTTGGTTGTTCAGTTTGGTTGATATAACCTTGCTTTTGACACTGGATCTACGCAAAGGGTTGAAAGTTGAGAGCTTGAAAACTGTCCTTATCATATTTGTGTTTGTGTGTGAGTGAGTGAGTGAGAGAGTATTATTGTTGATGCCACAAAACAAAGTCCGGTGTTTATGTCTGTGTTTTGAAACGTTCGTGTGTTTGTGTTGTGTTGCATTGCAGTTGGGAATGTCTGGTGCATTGGAAACTTTGTGCGGGCAAATGTACGGTGCAGAGGAGTATAGAAAGTTTGGGAACTACACATGGTGTGCCACAGTGACTCTGATATTGGTTTGTGTCCCCATATCTGTGGTGTGGATATTCACTGATAAAATACTGATGGTGTTTGGTCAAGACCCTGAAATTTCTGGTGCTGCTTGTGAGTACTGCATATGCCTCATGCCAGCGCTGTTTGGGCATGCTGTTCTTCAGGCTCTCACTCGGTACTTCCAGACTCAGAGTATGATCTTTCCCATGGTTTTCAGCTCAATTACCTCACTGTGTTTGCATGTTCCTATTTGTTGGGGTCTGGTTTTTGCGTTGGGGCTAGGACACGTTGGAGCTGCGTTAGCCATTGGAGTTTCTTATTGGTTGAATGTGGTTTGGCTTGCAATTTACATGCTCTACTCCCCGGCTTGTCAAAAAACCAGGATTGTGTTTTCTTGTAGTGCTTTACTTTGCATTCCAGAGTTCTTGAAATTAGCTATCCCTTCAGGACTCATGTTTTGGTAAATATATGACTTTGCATCAATCAATGCTTTTTCTTCATCTGTTTTTCTTCTCTGCTAATTGCATTTTTCACTGATCTCTGCAGTTTTGAATGGTGGTCTTTTGAGGTGCTAACTTTACTTGCAGGGCTTTTGCCTAATCCCCAGCTTGAAACCGCAGTACTCTCAGTCTGGTGGGTGGAATCAATTTCTCTTCCTTTAATAACTCTCATTTCATCTTCTTCTGACTTTTATCACACCCTTGCAGCCTTAATGCTACTACCTTACACTACTTCGTTCCTTACGCTGTTGGAGCTTCTGCAAGGTTCGGTTTTTTTCATTTAAGCTAGAGTAAATAAAACATTGTCTCTTTCAGTGAGTAATTCTTGAACAGAAAACGAAAATCTTTGTCATCAAGAACATACTTTGTAATCTGTGGTGTTTGTTTTGCAGCACTCGGGTTTCAAATGAACTAGGTGCAGGAAATCCAAAAACAGCCAAAGGTGCTGTGCGTGTGGTTGTGATTCTTGTGGTTGCAGAGGCAGTTATTGTGAGCACAGTGTTCTTCAGTTGCCGACATATCTTAGGATACGCATATAGCAATGACATGGAAGTTGTGGATTATGTTTCAAGCATAGCTCCTCTCCTCTGTGTGTCTGTCAGTGCAGACAGTCTAATCGGAGCACTTTCTGGTTGGTCACTTCAAAATCTCCTTCTTCTGTGTATATATATTTATATTTATGTAAAACAAAACACCATTGTTGATTGTTGCATCTATATCTATCGATGAACGTGTGTAGGGGTAGCGAGAGGTGGAGGATTTCAGCAAATAGGTGCTTACGTGAACCTGGGAGCCTACTATCTTGTGGGAATTCCTATAGGTTTGTTTTTGGGTTTCCATCTACAGCTAAATGCCAAGGGCCTTTGGATAGGAACTCTATCAGGCTCTATTGTACAAGTAATTATTCTTGCCATCGTAACAGCACTAACAGATTGGCAGAAAGAGGTTAGTCTTACTTTTCTCGCATGCATAATCTCAATTCTTTTGTTGAAAATCTCACATCCGATCAGAGATAAGACAAGATTATAGTGTAAATACGAGTCTTTTGTTGGAAATCTCGCAATAAGACGAGTTTACGGTGTAAATGTGAATACAACCCTTAGGTTAAACGCTGATTTTGTAAGGTTGGTGAGACATCACCCGAATATATAGCTAACATGAAATTATTGTACTTGGATGTTGCTATTATTGCAGGCTACTAAAGTTAGGGAGAGAGTGGTGGAGAATTCAAGTAAAAGTCACACTGCACTTGTTTGAGATATTGAAGGCAAGTGAACAATAAAAGAGTGGAAGAGCAGAATACACTGTGATAGCTCTTTTGGTTTTTGAGTTGATTATGGAAAGGAGATAGGGAAATAGAGAGAGAGATAGCCATAGAGGATATAATAAAGTGTGTCAGTTTTCTCTTTGGCTGTGTTTTGGTTTTAATATTTTGTTTCTGTTTTGTGTCTGTCAGAGGATTTAATTATGTTAACACATGTAGAAAAGTTGTGTGAATATGTGATGAGAGTTTTGTATTGGATTTGGTTTTGACTCTGGATCTTTACTTACAAATATTAATGACATGTTTTCTTTTACTTTGATGCATGATATGAACTTGTTCATCAATGTGTGGTGAGTTTTTCTTTTGCTGCATACTTTGGTATTATCATGAAAGCAGAAAACATGCGCCACCTAACGTCATTATTTTTGTACCATTCTGTGAAAATATCATTTCAATAAACGTTCCTCCACCACACAACCAAACACATAGCAGAATGAAGAGGTTCATCCATTCTCCCACTAATGCAAGTTTTTCTGGTATCTGAAGTTGAATCTCTGGTACAAACAACCAAAAAGAAAGTTAGTGGCAAGAAACTCTTGGATGAATCTATTCTAAGTTAAAAAATGTTTTTTTAATAAATAGTGTTTGAATCAGAAGAAGTTAATATTGAAATCTTAAACCACAAAACAGATTCTTCATGCATGCATATATGTGCTAGACGGCACAAGTGTCCAAAACAAAAACCACCAATTTTCTATTTGAAATGTGTACTCAATGCATTGAATTGGTTTGGGTTCACAGTGTGGGACTTAGACTCACACTTTCTTTTACACGCTTATCTGACCTATATTCTCAGAAAGACTTTCGATATACTGCACTCGTCTGAGTCAGTTTTAACCATCGGCTCTAATACCACTTGTTAGGTTTATAAGGAGGGGTATCACTGGGGAGATACAACATCAATAAGACCTGAGCCTAACCACATAAGACATTGACACCACTCTCAACCCAAAACCTTAAAGCAATGAGTTTATGGGTCTTTATCTTTATATAGTGCTCTACTTTCTCATTTCTGGTCAACGTGGGACTTAGACTCACACTTGGATTCCTATCACTCCACACGTCTCATGCATCATTTTCATCTTTTCTCTGGTGTTCACGGTAGAATTTGGATTCTATATCGAATTTTTCTGTTTTCTTCCTCTACTATCTATCTATAATACATTGATTATTACTAATTTTAAATATACTTTTAATGTTCAACAGATGACAACATTCAAAAAAATTAATAAAAATTCAGAACTCGTTCGTAATATGTTAAAAAAGAGAAGAAAGTTCGGGAATAGTTGTAAAATCAAATCAAGGAAATGTGATTGGGGTAAGGTCCATTTTTGAATGGAAAGAGGTTCTTGGAAGCACTAGTTAATTATTAATGTAAGTGAAAGGCCACCATTGGATTTCTCAATCACTTGCAAGTTCTTGGTGACAAATATCAAATCACCCATGGCTGAGACTTTTCTCCAAAATCAATTTTACCATTCCTTCTTTTGTTGTTATTGCATTGCAGTTGATTCATGAAAATAGGCATTGGAATTTGAATACAATGCAATAGTTAAGTAAAATTCACTATTAAGTAATTAATGTAATAATTTATAATATTAAACTAAATTATTAATATACCAATTTTAGTATATAAAAGTACAAACTTTATCTTATATACACTATTTTATATTATTTTGTAAGATCTTATATACTGATTTTGTATTATTTTGAAAGGCTGCCCATTTCCAGCAAATCTCACAAATTGGAAGTCTCACATTTTTTCTTCTTTTAATTATTTTATTTATTTTGATTTAGAAATAAAAAATACGAGTTCAATATTTGATAAAAGGGTAAAATTATATATATTTTTTTGATAAATAGAAAATAAGTTTTTGTGGGAACATGCTAGGAAGGAATTTATAATATAATAAGTGTCCTCGTACGAACAGAGTCGTGGGGCTCGTGAGTGGACTCGTGGGCACCGTACTGGTCCAGTCTTTTTAAAAAGTTATTTTATTTTTAGTTATATTTCGTGTGGTTGATATGTGGTTTAATTAAGTATTTATCAGAATATAAAAATAAATAAATTTGAACACATAAATTATTAAATAATTTAAAAGTTTCTCATAAACTGTTCCAAAATATTATTTTAGCTTACGGATACATATTTATTAAAGGATAGAAAAACACAAAATCGCAAAGGTATCTAGAATAAAAAGTATGAATTAAAAATAGAACATAGAATACATAATGATGGGAGTATTATAGAAATGAGAGAAACCACACCAAACAAAGACAACTCCACCATAAATTATTGACATTATTTTGGCACATTTATAATAATAGAAACACCATAAGATACAGGCAAGTGGACCTTCTACGTACTCCTCAAAAGTAAGGCCCGCGTGGAGGTGGAGGCCCGGGATGTCCATGAGGGCCAGGAGGCCCGGGAGGCCCATGAGGACCGGGATGCGCACGAGGGCCAGGAGGTCCAGGAGGCCCGGGAGGTCCATGGAGGCCAGAAGGCCCATAAGATCCGCCGGGAGGTCCGGGAGGATGGTTATGCAGGGGTGGCGGTGGAGGATGAAATGGATCCGGTGGAGCATGATGATGCGGTGGTGGTGGTGGTGGAGGAGCAAAATGATCGGGCGGAGGCGGTGAGTGGTGGTGGATCGGAGGTGGCGGTGGCCCTGGCGGTCCTCGCAGTGGACCTGGTGGCCCCGGAGGCCCAGGAGGAGCATGAGATCGGTGATGGTGGTGATTCATGGTTTCCGATTGAAAGGAGATTTACTTGGTGAGATTATGAAGATGGTGAGAGAAGCGTTTGACTAAGAAATAAATAGCAGTGCAGCGTCTAGAACCTTTCCAATACTTCTTTTCTACGTATTCAACTTTCTACTTTAATTCTTAACTATTAAGGTAAATAAAAGTAGTCAATATTTTTGAAAAAAAAAAAAAAGAAGAAAGTAGAATGAAAGTTTCTCTTGTGCGTTAACCGACCCAACCCGATGGACTCTGCAGAATCCACCGCCAAGCTCCGTCTCATGTGCAGCTACGGCGGCCACATACTCCCCCGTCCCGGCACCAACTCCCTCTTCTACGCCGGCGGCGAAACCCGCATCCTCTCCATCCACCGCCGCACCCTCGCCACGCTCTCCTCCTTCCGCACCCATCTCTCCACCCTCCTCTCTCTCAAATACCCCTTCACTCTCAAGTACCAGCTCCCCCACCTCCACCTCGACTCCCTCATCACCCTCGCCTCCGACGAAGACCTCCACATCCTCGTCGACGAGCACCACCGCTCCTCCTCCCGCATCAGACTCTTCGTCTTCCCCGCTTTCCGCCACCCCAAAAGTGAGTCATGGTTCTTGGACGCCCTCAAGTGCTCCTCCATCATGCACCACTCCTTCCCTCTCGACGCCACCTCTTCCTCCGTCACCCCTCCCCTCCATCACCACCCCTCTTCTCTTCCAAGGTATTCCTTCCTTCCTTCCCCTAACTTCTTCACCAAGTCACGTTTTTTTTTCTTTCTTTCTCAAGATTTTACTAATACATTCTGGTTGCATTTTGTTTCAGTGATAGTACTGTTTCCAGCATCATTTCGCAGCGGCACAATATATGTTATCAGGACCCTGTTCAAGTTGAAACTCAAATCCCCTTTGTTTCCAATAATGCAAATGTGAATGCACTGTATTCTTCATTTCCACGCTTTAATCCACTGCTGCAATCTGCTACACGCAATTTACCTCTTCACCATATTTACCAGCAACCTCGTCCTTCCACGCATCTGCTTTATCAAACCAATCCTGTTTGCCCCGTATACCTCGTACCTGTTACTCTGCCTATGACAGCCTCCACTCAACCATCAATGAATCTAAATGTTTCATCTTTAGGTTTCCATGTACCACATAACTATACCTCTAACTCTCACAACTACTTAACACACACACAAACTGCACCACTCGTTCATCATCATCAACCTCAATCTCAGAATATATCTATTACTTCCGTGGAATCTCCCGAGAGTGGGAATGAACTTCACAACAACCTTGCTCGTGATCAGATATACAAATCTCAGCCCCCACCTCCGGCATTGCCTTCTAAACACCAAACCTTGAGAAAAGACACGGCGGAGTTGTTGTCTGAAGCTCTTTCTCAGTTGCATGTGGATAGCCGCAGCAGATAGAAACATCACAGCCACAGTGATTTTTATTGTCTGGAACACAATTTTTGTACAATGGTCCATCATGTTTCTTTTTTCTTTTTTTTTCATAGTGGTATATTGGTATGTTTTTGCCTCTCTTTACCATCTTAGTGTGTATAATATTTTGAATATTTTCCTATCACTACTGATGAGAATACTTCTTTCATATCTGCTTTGATTTTTTTTTCTTTTTCGGAGAAGTAACTCAATCCTCTGGCGTGTAAACCTTCTACGATTTCAAATGTCAATCCTGATATGTTTTGGATGGGATCAACATAAAAAACTAAAGAACATTTTGAGTTTTATAAAAGATACCCATTCCTTGTATTTTAATAAACATTACAAAAAAATGTGTGATACCAAAATTAAACAAAATAAATTCTCACTAGATTGAATATAATTACAGTAAATATAATATTCTTTGAATTTTAATGACTTTCTTTTCTTTGGCATGTCACTTTAATGGCTGTACAATGAATATAATTACAGTAATTTTAATACATTAAATTTTGCAAGTTAATAAGCAATAAACAAATAAATAAAATGTATCTAATATTGTTTAAAACAATCTTATATATAATTTCTAAACTTGTTTTGGTTTCCACAGTTGAAATTTCACTTTAGAATTTTCTCTTTGCAACACACAAAATTCAGAAAACCGGTTCTTTTGGTGTTGCATTTTCGTGGTTTCTCTTTCTTCTGAATTAATACTTAGGAAGTTTAGTTTTCTCTCTTGGCTTCACGGGTTGGAGTTTCCGGTGACTTTGACAGCGTCGGAAATTTTGTTGTTTATTTTTCAGACCACTTGTGAAGGTTTCCGTGAGAGAGGAGGATTATAAAAAAAGAAAGATCAAGTGTGCTTCTACTTCTCTATTAGCATCATGTTAATACACTCTCCAAATTAATATAGTGTAGTTTCTAGACGTATATGCTCATGTAAATTGAATGCTCGAATATGGTGCTGGAATTAAATTTAAAGTCTAATTCTTAATTCTTAATATTTATACTTTTAAATTAGTTTTAGCTTATTTTTGTGTGAGCTTACAATTTTTGTTTACTATTTATAATAATGAATGGAGAATTGTTCTCATTAAGATGCGTGACTATTTATTTTAGAAAATAATTTCATGTACATCAAAAAAGTTTATGAACACTTAGAAGGAGAACAAAAATAATAGATTATATGATGTGATAGAAGTAATACATTGAAAAAACGAACATGTAATAGATGTATATAAAACAAAAATGTATCTCTATCATTATTCATTTATTTTATAAGGATTGTTCTCTGGTGAACTAATTTATAATCGATGCTTGTTTCCCTACATTGATTAGATAACTTCATGGATCTTAATGTTCTTAAACAAAATAGTCCCTTTTAACCAATTAGTATAACAAAAATAATTAATTGGCAGACTTCTAGGATAATCATATTCAGGACTGAGATTGACATTTTTAAATCCCAAAAGGAACTATACAGAGAGAAAATATATGAACATAGGTTAAAACAGTACACAAGGAGTGGGGACTGAAGCTGAGAGACAGAGCAAAAGTCCATTGCCTCAGCCAAAAAGAAGTACAAGAAACTGCACAAGCTGGAAGACGAAAGTGTGCCAAATTGCAAGAATTATTTTGGTGACTGGTTCAGGTCTGTAGTAGTGGTGGTGATTGTGAAGAGGTGCTGCGAAATGTTAGTAATAGAATCAATGCAGCAGATAATGTTAGCTTTTAACCAGGCCTTTTAAGGTGAAGGGGTTTAAGAAAGTTCTCTTTCAAATGCATTCTGATACCCTGGCCCGGATGGGCTAAACATGGCTTTCTATAAAAGTTTCTCAGAAGAAGGTGCCCTACCCAGTTAGTTGAATGAAACTAACTTTGTCTTCATACCCAACACAGAGAAGCCCTCCTCTATGAAAGACTCTCTTTGCGATGTTTTTGGTGGAATGGGGATATATTAAAACTATTATGCAGAAGTTGGGGTTTTGTTAAAAGTGGATCATTGCATTCTGTAGGGTTTTCTATACAGATTAATGGAGAATGGATAGGTAAGGGGATCCTCTCTCCCCTTATCCTTTCATCCTAGGTTGTGAATGCTTTTCTTTTCTGCACTTATTGGGGATCTACACAGCATAACCCACTTATTGTTTGCAGATGACAGGTTCATGTTTTTTCAGAGCAAATGGCATTGAAAGCAACCGAGTGAAGGATGTAAGAAAAGGACTCGAAAAAGACCATCAACATGACAAAACATGAGATTTTTTACAATGCCAAGACAATCAATGCCTCAGACCAAAGAGACAATCAATGCCATCTTGGGATTCTCCCAAAGCTTAGGAACAGGAAAGTTCTTTGAATTGTCATCAATTGTTAAGAGGAAGAAGAAAATAGCAAGAGTGTGGTAGAAAATAAACAGCTGGACATGTAAACATTTATTGAAAGCAGGAGCAGAAATCCTAGTGAAATCCCAACATTTGAAGGTAAGTAGTGTGAGTTTCTGCATTTGAACTGGTTTTTCCATGCAGGTATGAGGCAGAAATACTCCCAAGACAGAGTTTCCATGGCATTGTTATAAACTACAATAGGTACAAACTAAAGAATCATAACAAAAAAATCCCAGCACTCCAACGAACAAGGGTGAGAGAAAAAAAAAAAAACAGTAAATAGTGAAAATTTGCAAGATTGAAAAAGAAGGGCTTGAATTCCCTATGCAGCATTCTCAATTTCCTTTTTTCCATCAGCAAACAAAAGAACACATAATCTACAGAGGCGTAAATAATTGAACAACAGAAGAAAACAAGTGAATGAGACGAACAAAAGGCATACACATACACGTTTTCAATATCTACTGCGGAAGACCTTGTTGCTGCTCTTCAAGGTTCTTGATATGAGCCTTGAGGACCAACAGAAGTTCTCTAGAAGGAGCCTGAAGGGTGGAAACGAGAGCGGAAGAAGGGCCCTTGAGAGCCCCCAAAAGAGTGGCATAAATCTCGGCGCGCGTGGGCAAAGTCTCGAGCTTCTTAAACTCGTCGGGGCCGTAAAACTTGCCCTCGAAAACGGCGCCGGTGAAGTCGTTGTCCTCGAGCTTCTTCTCCCTCTGGAAGTCCCGGTAGGGCTTGAGTGCGGCGGGGATCTCCTCGGAGTGAACGAAGAGCCACACATTCATGCCCTTCATGCAGGGTTTCAGCGTCTCCCAGGGGGTTCCCTCCACGGCCTTGTACACCAGCGTGTTCTTCGCCACGATCAGCTTCGTGCTCTCCGGGAACGTCTTCCGAAGCTCCTGGAACTGCTTCACGGTGAACCCCTTGTAGTTTATGCCCGCCAGAAGGTAGCAGTTTTCCAACTGCTCCCGCACCGTCTCCACAGTTTCCTCTTTCTTCGTGCGGGGAATCGCCGCCCGGATACAGAGGTGCCGCGCGGGCGGCCGCTGGGCCAGCCCGCCGGCGGGCACGGTGAACGGGTTGGTGGGCCGTGCCAGAACTCGGTAGCGGGCATGGGCCTGGGCCTTGGTGGAGGGAACGGCGAAGGTCATCGCAGCAGTGGCCGTCGATTCCATGGTGGGAATTGGGGAAACAGAGCAAAATGCTTCTCACTCTCTCACTCTGGTTCGTTTGCCTTATCTTATCACTTTTTACACCTCTTGAGTTTTTATTTCGGGGCACCCCCACCCAACGCTCTTCACCAATCATCGTTTGACACGTGGCTATGTTTTCTTTTTGTTCTTTGTTTCTTCAAAATAACGAAAAAAAAATGCCAACTTTAAAATTTAACGAGAATAAGCTAGATTAACAGAAAATTAGATTCACTGATACAAAGGTTGTTCTTTTATACAGTTATTATTACATGAGTTTGTCGAAATACAGTGTTATATAAGTGTGCTAGTGTTTTTCTTTCTTCCCTCTAAAAATCTTGGTCCAATTTGGTATCACCTTCTTCTTCTTCTTAACAATGAAAGGACTCAAAGGACGAGTTACTGGTGAAGTTCCCTTCTGAAACTTATGAACCCTGGAAGGTGTGGAGCTTCCTTCAGATTTCTTGCTCTTTCTTGACATGGCACGCTGCAACTCTCTTGATGGATACTTCTCTCTCTTTTTCGACCAATTCTCAGACTCTTCATTGTTAATAACTCTCTTTGGAGCCATCTTCTCTTCCAGTTTTCTCTCTGCCATCTTTGTTTTCATCACTATCTCCTTCTCATTGGCCTTCACAGCTTCAACCCACGCCTTCGCCGCTTCAACTTTCTTGTCAGCAATTTGTTTTGCCTCCGCTGCATGGTTGCTCAAATAATCGTATTCAAACTTTGAGATCACAATCAAGGTACTACCAGGATTTGTTAAGCTTCTCTCTCTCATGGCGTTCTCCGTGAGAATCTTCAGCTTCTCTAAGACCAAAGCTTCTGATGATTTCACTCTTTCAAGCTCCTGCATGGCACCCTGCAACCTTTCCTCACCCTCGTTTATCTCCAACGTAGCCTTTTTTATCTCTTCTTTAGTGGCTGTAACCTCTTCTTTTATAACCTCTTTTTCCTTCTTTGCTGCTTCTGTTTCGGACCTGAGCTCATCGAGGGTTTGTGACAGGTTCATGACTACTGACTTGGCCTTTTCCTCAGCAGCAGTCACTGTCTCTAGCTTAGATTTTGCTCTCAAAAGCTTGTAACTGATGTTTCTCACTTTTGTACCTTTTTTTGATTCCGTGTTCTTCAAATGAACCGCTTCGGCATTCACTTCCTTCAGCTCATTTCTTGTAACATCCATGGAGGCCATAAATTTAAAACCCTGACCTCTTATCGAAGCTAAATCTTTCTTTGCAGCCTCTATTTCTTCTTTTATAGTCTCCAACACACCAACATCTCCTCCTGTTTCGTCTTTCGTCTGCTCCATGCTCTCACCTCTTTCAACCCTTTTATTCACCAACTTCAGTTCATTCTTCAAGATATCAATTTCAGACATTGCCCTGGCCAATTTCTTTTCAAGCTCTTCTGACTCCTCTATTTCCTTGATGGCCTCTTTCAACTTGTTCCTTGCATTCTCCAGAGCTTCCATGTCTCTCAGTTCTTTCAAAGCGTCCATCCGGGCCAATTCAACCACCACCTGTTCTTCATTGGCTGCTTCAATCTCCTTCATCAGCTTTTGTGCAACTCTTGACCATGACAGCACGTTGGATCTCGATGCTTCTATTTCCTTCTCTGCTCGAAGTTTCTCTTCCACAACAGAAGCCGCGTCCAGCTTGAGTTGAAACAATTCCCGTTTAGCATGTTCCAATTCCCTCATCACTCGTGAATGCTCATTATCACCATCGTTCTTGCTTGGCTTCCTATACTTCTTTAGTGATGATGCCATTTCTCTCATCTGGGCTTTTGCCCTGTAGCTAGATTCCCCGATCATAGAGAAAAGATCTTTCACCGTCCTTTTAGCATTAGAAAGCTCGGTTTCTGCTTCAGCTTTTGCAGATTCTGCAGCCTGTTTGCTCTCTTTGTACAGGACAATATCCCTTCTCGTTCTGTGGAGTTCTTTTGCTTTTGAAGAGCTCTTCTGATAAATATTTGATAAAACAATGCTGTTATCGAATGCTCTAAAAGGATACATAGATTTTCTTTCATGATAGTAAATAGTATCTCACAAAAAAATTTACTCTCTAACCGAACTGTAACCTATATGCAAAAGGCCTCACAGATTATGTTAAGGTTATAGTTTCTGTTCTTGAGTGTTGGTTTGGTAACTGCAGGTAGATGAAAAGTAATGAGCACATACCGTGGAGAATTCTTCTCTGAGCAAAGGACCATTAACATCTGCAATCCTGTTACCATACATGTTAGCAGCAGTTTTAACCAAACCAACTCTCGTTGAGTTACCACCAGGCTTTGAGTGCTTTGAGGCCGAGCCATCCATATTCATATATCCTATTCCTGTTTGGAACCACAACAAAAAATTTATCAGCTTTTTTGCTATGGTGTACTCACATCGAAATGAAGTTTTTTTCCCATAAAAATAGCTTGTTGCAAAAGGGTAACACAAAATATACGTAGCAGAACTCAGAGCTTGCTAGCCCAACCACAAAATAAGCAGTGATTGATACACAAGAAATGCCTTACCTGAAACGAGTGTGTTGTTTGAGAATTGTTAGCTCAGAAACGAAACATGTTAAGAGAGAGAAGTTTTGTGGCTGAGACTCAAAGGGTTGAGAACGTACAAAAAGAAGATGAAGGTCCACATGACTGGTTGCTATTGGACAGTACCACTGTTATTCCTTTCAGATTTTTCCATCTCTTCATCAAAATATATTGTTAAGTTGTTCTCAGATTTATTTTATTCCATTAGACCAAACAATTAAAATATCACTTTCATTCTTTGTCTGCTTCGTTTCATATTGCAGAGACGGAAATCATGTCAGCCACTGTTTTTTTTTTTTTTTTTTTTTTTTTTTTTTTT
>Ga0209589_1010717_pt1 | contig 13249 bp, 5 predicted proteins | sample CowpeawhiteBW_FD_187525 | JGI IMG/M metagenome (GOLD analysis project Ga0209589, IMG submission 187525) | Root nodule microbial communities of legume samples collected from California USA - Cow pea white BW (SPAdes) (version 2) | ecosystem: Host-associated > Plants > Roots > Nodule | place: USA...
ATTGAGACTGTACTTTGATTAAAAGTGAGGATGCCAACAAATGAATTGAGTCTTTACATTGATTTATTTGTAAATCAACAACAATAATTAATTTAACAATAATCTCTAGATAACCAATGAAGAATCTGATTTAGAAAAAGCAGTGGAATTGACCTATTTACTATTATTGTGTTTACAATCTTCCGTGTCATTTTCTTCGCACATCAAAATAGTTGCTAGTTTTAATTGCATTTTTAAGAATCAAATATTTGAGATCAATTCCGTATTCGTTGTGAGACAACTCAGGGTTATTTTAACCCTAACTATTTTGTTCACCCCAATTAAAAGACACATCTTTCTTGACAAGCTCATTGAGGAGTGAAGTCAAAGTAGAGAAGTTAGGAACGAATCTTCTATAAAAGCTTGCCAAACCATGGAAGCTCCTAACTTCTCCAACACTTGTAGAAGTAGGCCATTCTTAGATGACCTTTATTTTTGTAGGGTCAACATGGACCCCATTTTTGTTCACAACAAAACCTAAGAAAACTACATTATCTACACAGAAAATACATTTCTCACTACACGAAAATATAATTTTAGTAGGGGATTATTAGGTGGGGTTTCAATAGCCTCTAGTAAAAACTTAAGTTAGAGGAAATTTTAGAAAACGTATCGAGGGTTTCTTGAAACCCCGGTAAAGTTTGAATATTTCCTTGTTTTTTTATTTTTAATTTTTTTTATAATTTTTAAAAATTAGACAGAGTTTCTCATTTCCGTGCGAACCCTAGAAAGAAGGACATGTTCTCGGTCGTTCTCTCTCGATGTTTCACCATTCTCCACCGTTCTTCGCCGTTCTCTCTCGATGTTTCACCATTCTTCTTTGATGTTCCATCGTTCTCCGTCGTTCTCTCTCGATGTTCCACCATTCTCCTCTGATGCTCCACCGTTCTCCCTCGATGTTTGAAGGTCTAGGTAATGAAGATTTTTCTCTCTGCTTCCAATTTCTTTCTCTGCTTCTTATCACTCTTTCTCTTTCGATTTCATCTTCGTACTTTTAATTTCGATTTCGTTTTCATTTTCCTCGTTCGATTTCAATTTTCCTATGTTCGATTTCGATTTCACTACTTTCTATTTCGATTCCTTGCTTCGATTTCATTTCTCTACTTTTGATTTCGTTTCCCTAATACTGTTAGTTATTCGAAGAGGGCAGATGATACTGAGGATTTATCATAAACCTTAGAGGTATATGCGGAATTTGTTGTTGTCTTTTCTCTTGGGTTCCTTTTGTGGCAGTGATTTTTCTTAATATATTTTCATTTGTGGACTAATTCTTCTTGTGATTTAGAGTGCCAATAAAGAAGACATTAAGAAATTCAGTAAAGGATGTGTGAAGAAGTTTTCTGTAAAGTGACCAATAATTAATATTGATCCAATTGGGAATTCAACAGGTATTGTTGGGTTGGGAATTCAACAGTTACTATTCATTTCATTAGCATTGTTGATTACAAATGTTTTCAAATAATTATTCCTATTTAACTTTTCTTGTCTATGAGTTTCTTGTCTACATTTGATTTTTCTTATATTGTATTAATATATTCTCTCTACTTTCCTCCTCTTGAAGCCTAGAAAGAGCGGAAGGGAACTTTTCATCACTCTGGTTGCTGCCAGGTTAATCAATTTATATCATGAATAAATGCACAGGTTATGCAAACAATATTCATTGTATTTTAATGGAGTTAGCTTGTTCAACCAGTTTCTATTTGAAATTATTTATATCAAAGAATACTGTCACTTTTATGTTATTTGGTCATTTTTAATAATCTCAATTTGAAATTAATATAGTAGAGATGTATCAAGCAAATCTAAAAAGAAAAGAAAACAAAGGCTATGATCTGTTGAATATATTGATATCTACTAAAATTGATTCATCAATCAAAGTGTCTTACACCTTAAATTTCTTAAGACTCCATTATCTAGTACCATATATTTGCATTATTCACAAACTTTAGCTTGGGTATGATAGTCAGTAACAAACTTTAGCTAAGTGGTCATGGACGTGTTTTTGTAAGGCTTCCCTCGTGCAGATTATTTTAGCTAAGTTATTTGTTAAAGTTATATATTGTTTTACATTTCTTTGTGGTAGAAATGCTTAAACATAAATTAGCAATTCTAATACCTTATTGTCATTTTAAATATAGCTTGTTTGCACAGTAACTCCATCATCAAGTAGTACTGAAGAGACACATAACACATTGAAGTTTGCTCACAGGACAAAGTACATTGAAATACGGGCATCACAAAACAAGGTATGTTAAATTTGATAATTGTTTTTCGATTAAATTAGAATTTTATTGCTACCAATGACAGAGTACAATATGTGCACAATATAAAGAACAAGAAACAACACCGAACCTTTCTTCTACATAAATCCATTACTTGTATTATGCTAGAAAACAAGAAGAGAACATGAGCTTATTCATAAGATCTTATGAGCAACAAGTATGCCACAGTTCCCATTGTTATATTCCCTCCATTTATGATATAGGTAAGAGTAATGTTGCACTTCAATAATGAATGTTAGGAGGTGTTTTCACTTTATAGATGTATATAAATGGCTTACATTCTGAGTGTAACCACTCAAGCAGATTCAGAATTGTTTCCTCTAAATCTCGAAGTTACTCTAATTCAAGGCATTGCCATTATAATCTTAGTTCACAAAAGTAGAACTCTGCCTTTGACCACCCCATTTCATTAAATCTCATTTTGGTGGTAATCGATGGTTTAAATACAACTTGGGTATACAAATCATTACAAACAAATAATCATCCTTTTAGTTTGAATTTTCAACTGACCGGACCATCTTGTCTTTAATGAAATGTGAAATTATCTTGTCTTTTAGGCACAATTGGACAGTTTTGCCTTCAATTTTATTGTGTATCTTTCTAGGATGATAAAAAAACTCTTCTGATAGTTGCGTTGACTGTGGTGAAGCAGGTTTTTGGGTGCGCCTCAACTCTTTTGATCGTTTTTCAGATATCTTGCTCCATGTTCATTTGTCTGGTATCAAGATTTACAGCTGGACTGAAAGCGAAAATTGGAGTATTTTTCCCCATGAAATTGCTCCATTTTCATTTTCTTAGAATGCATATACTATTTGAAGTTAGTGTTTTATTTAATAGCTTCGGGACATCATTAACTTCTATTGTGCCTGTTGCAGAATACTTTCCAGGTCAAGATTAGTGGATTCTATTTGATGTCCAATATATTCTCATTGAAAAATATGATTTACTTTTTGTTTATATTATGGCTCAAGATACATGTAGGAAGTTTATTAATTAACTAAGTGGCTGTGAAAATAACTTCTTATTTTGTACTAATTCTGATTCTTCTTTTTTTCTATTTAATTAACTTTGTTTTTTTTTTCGGTCAATAATATACATTTAAATTTTTTAATCATATACTTTTTCTTATTTGGTCTTTATATAATTTGATTTTTCAGATCCTGTTGAAGATTGAATTCATTAAAGCGTATCTTACACACTATTTATGCAATTTTAATCTAATTCTAATGTTACAAAATCACAACCCAACACTCACTCAAACTGCAATGGATGTCACTATCACATAGTAATAGTTTTTAAAAATTAAGAAATAATTACATGACTCATTTAAAAAAGCAAATAAAATTAATGAAACACATTTTAGTACAGTTAAATGTCATAATAACCCCATATGGCAGTATTGGGGTTTCAAATACTAGGCATTAGTGGGGGTTTCAAAACCCCCAGGAAGTAGTAGGGGTTTGTAACCCTAGGCAGTGGTGGGGGTTTCAAAAACCCCAAGCAATAGTGAGGGTTTCAAAAACCCCAAGCAATAGTGAGGGTTTCGAAAATCTTAGGCAATGGTGGAGGTTTCAAAAACCTCAAGTGTAGCAGGGGTTCAAAAACCCCAAGTAAGTTGTACTTTACCAGGGGTTGCTAAAAACCCCCAATAATCTGTTAGCTACGCTAGCTCTTTCAGGGGAATTGTAAACCCCTGGTAAAACCATTAGTGGGGGTTAAAACCCCTAGAAACGCTAAATATAACCCCCACTAAAAATAATTATTTTTGTAGTGTCTCTTTATTAGCAAACAAATTATTTACCCTAAGGATGGTAAGGATAAACCTCAGATGGTCTATGTGCTCATGCAAGCTCTTGTTATAGATCAAGATATCATCAAAATAGACAACCACAAACTTTCTTATGCACTCTCTAAGGACATAATTTATTAGCCTCATGAATGTGCTAGGTGCATTAGTAAGCCCAAAGGGCATCACCAACCACTCATATAGTCCAAATTTGGTCTTAAAAGCGATTTTCCACTCATCACCTTCTTTGATTCTTATTTGGTGATAACCACTATTTAGATCAATTTTAGAAAACATGAGGGATCCATGCAACTCATCAAGCATGTCATCGAGCCTAGGGATTGGATACCTATATTTGATGGTGATGTTATTTATAGCCCTACAATCACAACACATTCTCCACTTTCCATCCTTTTTAGGCACTAACAAAACAGGCACAACACAAGGACTAAGGCTTTTTTGAACCCAACCCTTCTCCAACAACTCTTGCACTTGAGACTCTATCTCCTTTGTTTCTTGAGGATTTGTCCTATAGGTTGGTCTATTTAGAAGACTTGCCCGAGGCACTAAATCTATTTGATGCTCAATTCCTCTAAAAGGAGGAAGCCCAATTGGCCCTTCCTTAGGGAATATATCCTCAAACTCTTTCAAAAGATTTTCAATTTTAGGAGATAGACTCTTAAGTTCAAGAGATGTGGCAATGCATGTGAGTTTTCCTTTACACAGCAAGAGGCATGAAGGTTGTTCATTATTGAGAACTTGGTTCAAAGATTTTATAGTCAAAATGTTCTCATGTTGAATGACCTTGGGAGAAGGAACATCAATCTCTCCCACCTTAGATTCATCTTTAGTTACTTCTTTGTAAAGATGGAGGACTTTTTTTTATCCTCTTTTCTCTCCTTTTCCAACTTCTTTCTCATTTGGATTTGATCCTTTACCACTTAGGATGGTGATAAAGGATACAAGACAAATTTTATATCCATGTGAGTGAAGGTGATTTTATTGGTAAGACCATTATGCATGGTTTTCTTGTCAAATTGCCAAGGTCTTCTCAATAAAACATGGTAAGTTTCCATAGGTACTACATCACATAGCACACTATCTTCATATTTTCCTATGGATAGCTTGACGTTTACTTGATGTTGGACTGTTAAATCCCCACTTTCATTAAGCCAATGCAGTTTGTAAGGTTTTGGATAGGGAATGATAGTCAAAGCCAACTTATCAACCAACCTTGTACTACAACAGTTGCAGCATGAACCACTATTAACAATGAGAGAACAAGTGTTTTCTAAAATTTTACATCTTGTATGAAAGATGTTCTCTCTTTGTGTTGGATCTTTTGGAATGGGTTGGATGCTAAGAAGTATTATATTCATTAGAAGGTCTCTTTCACAAGGATAGGCAATTTCCTTAGACTCCTCACTAAAAGTCTCACTCTCACTTTCTTGCTCATCTTGGCTACTATAGTGGTCAACACCCCTTAAGATCATGGTCTTTTTGGTGGGGCATTGAGATGCAACATGACCTCTACCAAGACACTTGAAATATTTGATTTCACTAGTGCGAGTGTGTGTAGATGTGCCTTCCCTTGATTTCTTCTTTTCCTTGAAACTTTTGGAGGATTCGTCTTTGACTTGCTTACCTTCCCTCTTAAATTCTTTCTTGGTATAAGAGTTAGAGTAGTCATTTCTAAAATATTTCCTTAGAATTTGTTGCTCTACCTTTATGAAAAGTTGAACCAAGTCATTTAAGTCTTGGTAGAGCAACAATTCTACTTTATCTCTTATCTCAAGACTTAAGCCACTAAGAAACCTTGCAATGGTGGTATCCTCGGACTCCCTAATCCCAACCCTCATCATATATAACTCCATCTTTTGTCTATATTTTTCCACTTTCATTTTATTTTGATGGAGTCTTTGAAGCTTATCCATTAGCTCTCTATGATAGTAGGAGGGAATATGTATTCTTCTAAGGGCTCCTTTGAGGTCATTCCAATATTTGACCTCGGGACTTTGATTGATTCTCCTATCTCTTTCGAGGGCAGTCCACCAATACATAGCATTGCCTTGGAAGCTAAGGGTACCTAACGGTACTTTTCTCTCCTCACTGATTTGATGGCAAGCAAAGAGTTGTTCAACCTTCATTTCCCAATCAAAATAAGCTTCAACATCATCTTTCCCATAAAAGTGAGGGAGGTCTATTCTAATGGCTCTTAGTTCCCTAGGCTCTTTTCTTTCTCTTCTTAGAGGAGGAAGAGGTTGATAGAAGTTGTCAACTAGTTTACTATCTTCTTTTTCATAGTGTGTGACTAGTGTTGGAGTGTGGGAGTACAAGTGTTGACTCTTATTACTCATTCTCTCATGCAACCTTTCCATATTTCTTGTTCCCCTTCTCTCTTCATCTAAAAGTTGATGAAACCTATCTCTTTCTTGTTTTTTCCTTTCCCTTGCAATTTTGTCATCTTTCTTCCACCGTAGTAGTGCTCTCAAATCAAAGGCAATTTGTTTCAAACTTATTTCTTCTTCATTTGAAGCAACCATACATTGAGAAGGAGGTTGAGACATTTTTTTTAAGATTTTAGAAGACTTTGGTCTTTTAAAGAAAATTTCAAAGAAGAAGTAGATAGCAAAAGCTTTTAGTTCTCCTCCAAGAAAGAGAGGTGAATCACTTGGATTGCTTACATACCAAGTCTTTCATAGCCAAGGGAACTTGAAACTTTTGTATAAAACCTCTTAAATGAAATTAATTCAAAGACTAAGTTGACACACACTAAACTATCAAACAAGAAAATTAAAAACAAGAAAGATTAGAAGCTATATGCGGCCTAAGTTTTGGTAGAAGTAGAAGGCACTTGGAACCTTCAAACTTCACTACTAAAAGTGCTTCACTAATGTATAAAAGAGGTTCTAGTTAGGAAATGGGATTGAGTACCTAAGACTCTCCCAAGACACCTAACTAGGCCATGAACACAAGAAGGGCATTACAATTTTACAACTCAATTTGAATACAATCAAAGTGCACAAAATGTAAAAGGTCTTCTTGGCTTTGTCTTCTTGGCTTGGTCCTCACAAGTGTTCCACTCTTGCACTTCCTCTTGATATCACCAAAGAGGATTCTCTTTCGGGACTAGGTACTCCACCTCCTAGGATGCTACTCTTACAATAACTAGTTTCCACCACAAAACAGAATCACCATCACACTATTCTTGATCATTTGCATTTTAATGGAAACAAAACACACAAAGGAGAAGGAAACTTAAAGGAATTAAAAGAAGATCATGAAACACAATGAAACACAATGGAAATTGACACTAAGACATTGCTAAGATCTAAATGGCAATCTGAACTCAAAAAAAGAAATGAAAAAGCACCAAAGCACAATTAATTGAAAGGAAATTTAGTGTGGTTTATGGTGATGTTAAGAAAGCACAAGAAAAATTCCCACTGGACATTAAGATAACTACGGTTATCTAGATGTGAAGATTCATTTCCAAGGCTCCAAGAAAAAAGAAAGTGTTCATTTTTTAAGGATTAAAAATTGCATTCAAATCTAAAATAGTATTCAGTAGCACATCACCAACAAATTCAAAGCAAATTAAAAGCTAAACAAAGAAGTAATGACATACATGGACTAAACATGACTCTAGACAAAACATGTGGATCTTAAAAAAAAACAAGAACAAGAGAATAAACTGAACAAAAACAACAATTACTCAATTAAAATGAAAAGTAACGGTAGAAACCAAAAAGAACACCTAAAGCACACAAGGATGATTTAAGATGAAACAAATGGAGGTGAACCAAAGTAAAAAGACATGAATACTTAAAATAAAAGGAGCAAAAATAGCAAGACAAGTAGAAGAAAAGATGAACAACACGAAACTGAAAGAAAAATGGAGAATAAGCATTTAACTCACTAAAACCGAGAGCAACCAAGGCTCATGATACCACATGATGGCTTCTTCTTGTCTCCATTGAAGCTTGCATGAAGAATGGAGGCTCCATGGATGGTGTTGGATGCGGAAGAATTAAGGAAAGAAGCTTAAGGTGTTTGGTTTGGTGTAGGTGAAAGGATTCTTAAGAGAGGTGAGGTCAACTCCTAAGGAAGAAGACTAGAGTAAACTAGAGAAGAGTTTGCTCTAAAGTGAGCTCAAAAGAAATTTGTGCACAAATTTGGACAGCAATTCATTACTCAATTTCAAGCTGAAAAATACATCTCCTAAGCCTTCTATTTATAGGCTAAAATAAGACTAAGGAGTCTCCAAAAAGTGGAGGGAAAAAGGAATCTATAAAGTTAAATGTTTGAGCCAAAAAGGAGCATGTGGGAGGTGTGACTTGCCACCTAAGCAAGTCACACTTGTCTTGCAATAGGAAGCTAACTCTCATCCTTAGAGAGCAAGTTTGAGAAGCTTCTAGGCTTTTCTGGAGTAGACACACTACTCTCGGCCCAATTCCCCTTTTTGGTCCAAAATTACTTCTAAAGCCTAATTTCATCTAAGGCCCAATACATGGCCCAAAGAAACCCTATTCTACTGGGCCCAAAATACAAAGCCCAAAATAAAATCCTAATATAGTATTTACAAGCAAAGAGTCCTAGGCAAGGTCTTCACATCTTTTTTGGCCCATGTGAAGTTCATCTTGGGCCTTGCATGTGCATTTAAGGCTCATTCCTCTTGTATTCTCCTAGCCATGAATCTTGTTGTAAGTCCCTTTGCCCGGGGCATCTTATCACCTACATTGGTGGTTTGGATGTATTTTATTTCTTTTGTTGATGAATTTACGAGAAAGATTTGGGTATTTGTAATTGGCAGCAAGAGTGACTCTTTCGTATTGTTTCAGAAGAGGAAGAAACAAGTTGAAAAAGAGAGTAATAGGTATATTAAGTTCCTAAGAATTGAACCTCTAATAAATTTGAGGACTTTTGTAGTGAAGAAGGCATTATACATGAGGTTACTCCTCCATACACCCCTCAACATAATGGGATTCTAAAAGGAGGAATAGGTGTATACATAACATGGTCAGAAGTGTGTTGAAAGGTAAGTCAGTTCCATCTAAATATAGGGAGAAGTTGTGGTGATAGCGGTGTATATTCTAAATAGATGTCCAACTAAGAAGCTGCATAATTTGACACCCGAAGATGTGGTTAGGGAAGAAACCAATATTGAACATTTTTGAATTTTTGGCTCACTTTGCTATGTGCATACACGAGACCAAATGAGGAAGAAGCTGGATAAAAAATTTGAACTGATGGTATTAGTCAGTAATCATTCAACTGATGGGGTATAAATTGTATAATCCATCTACTAAAAGAGTAGTAGTGAGTAAGGATGTTACGTGTTGTATATGAAAGCTGGCAGTGGAAAATAAATGAAGGAAGCAATAGAAGTTTAGCAGATTCAATGTAGTTGTTCAATGACACATAAGAAGAGTTGCATCTCGAGGTTAATACTAGAATAAATTCTAAAATGTCTAACAGGAGGTCTTAGAGAAGAAGAACAGAAAATGTGAAAGTTGGTGATTATGAGATATTCTCGGATAATGCATTAAATGATGATGAGGAATTGGTCCATTTGGCACTTGTGACAGAAGCAGAACCCGTAGAATTTAATAAAGTAATGAATAATGAAGCAGGGAGAAAGACCAAAAGAAGAGATACAAGCCATAGAGAAAAATCAAACCCTGGAGTTGGTGGATTTACCTACTGGAAAATGAACTATTGCAGTCAAGTGGGTGTTTAAAGTAAAATTATCTCCCAATGGGTCAATTGTGATGTACAACGCAAGATTAGTGGTTAAAGATTTTCTCTAAAAGGCGGTGTTAATTTTCATGATGTATTTGCACCCGTGGTTAGATTGGACACAGTTAGGTTAGTGGTTGCAACTATTGTCTCAAAAGGTTGGAAGATGTTTCAGTTGGATGTGAAATTATCCTTTTTGAATGGAACATTAGAAGATGAGGTATATATAGAATAACCATTGGGTTTTATCTTCAAAAGCAAAGAAGAGAAGGTGTATAGACTAAAAAAAGCTTTATACGGATTAAGACAGCCCCATAGAGCCTGGAATAAGAGAATTAACTCTTATTTGCTACAACTTGGTTTTCTAAAGGCTAGGATGGAATATGAGGCATATTTGAAGATGAGCAACAATGGTGAGTTGCTAATAGTTTGTCTATATGTGGATGATTTGTTAGTCACCGGATCTGCAGTAGTAGAGATTGATAGATTCAAGATTACTATGAACCCTGAATATGAGATAACAGATTTAGGAATTTTATCCCATTTTCTAGGTATGGAGTTTGTGCACTATCCTAATGGTATTATACTACATCAAAGTAGATACATTACAAAGGTTCTGAAAAAAATCAAAATGTCTGAGTGCAATTTAGCAACCATACTAACTGAAGTAAATCTAAAAATTGGAATAGATGAGGTATCCAAACAAGGTGATAGCACATTGTACGAACAAATTGGGTGTTTTTTTAAAATTTGTGTGCAATATCAAACCGGATATATGCTTTGTTGTTGGAGTTGCAAGTAGATTTATGGTTGATCCAAAAGTAGTTCATATAGCCTTGGTGAAAAGGATCTTGAGATATTTGAAAAGGACGACAAATTACGGAATTTTCTTTCCTAAAGAAAGCAAAAGTAATCTGATTGGTTTTAGTGATAATGATTGGTGTGGAGACAAGGAAGATAGAAAAAGCGTTATTGGTTACTTTTTCAAGTTTCAAGGTGCACCAATATCTTGGTGTTCTAAAAAACAACAAATAGTCGCTTTGTCAAGTTGTGAGACAGGGTATATAGCAGCAGTGTACTGTGTTTGCCAAGGGGTTTGGCTGAAATCTTTCATTGAAGAGTTACATTTGAGTAATGAAGAAAATGTGTAATTATTTGTTAATAATCAATCAATAATTGAATTGGCCAAAAATCCATTAGCTCATGGGAGATCAAAACATATTGAGGCCAAATTTCACTATCTCAAAGATCAGGTTTACAAGAAGAAAATTGAGTTGATACACTGCAGGAGTGAAGTGCAACCAAATGATCTTCTTACCAAATCCATGAAGATTAGAAGATTTTTCAAACTCAAAGACAAGCTTGGAGTAATTTCAAAAATGAAACTGAATTAAAGGGGTGTATTAAATACATATAAATAATTCAGTTTTGAGATTTTTCTTGTAATTTTGTAAAAGTGAAACTACCTCTCTGTTACATGTTACAAAAGACACATGTAAAATGGCAACATATATTCTAACTAGTTTTTCTACCCGTGCAACGCACGGGGTTTTTTAGATTTAATTTTTTTGATAATGGCAATGAACAATGGGTACTATCCAATAATTTATATGATGAAAAATTGAGTTGTAAGTTATTGAAAAAGTGATAGGCATATGATGTTAATCGAAATATATACTTTTGACCTACAAATGCAGATTTCATACTAACATGTTTTTGTGAAAACTGCAAATATCAGCTATTCATGTCAGAAACCATTAAGTATTCATATGCATATATTCATAGAATCAAGAAAGGACAAAAAATACAAATTAGGTCTCTGCAAACATTGAGTTGTAAGTTATTGAAAAAGTGATAGGCATATGATGTTAATATAAATATATACTTTTGACCTACAAATGCAGATTTCATACTAACATGTTTTTCTAAAAACTGTAAATATCAGCTATTCATGTCAGAAACCATTAAGTATTCATATGCATGTATTCACAGGTTACGAAAAAGGTGAAAAGTAATAGAAACAAATTATGCTCAACAGAAAGCATGTAACAAATTATTTAAAAGTAAATACATAATTTGTTGGTGTGGTCTATTCTGTAGTCAAACATTAATTGTAATACTAAAGTGGAAACAATGGAGATCTGTAAATACATATTGTCGTAGAAAGCATTCAACAAAAAAGGATTGAAGAAAAAAGATGTTATTTCAGAATTGGAGAACAGAAGGAAAAACCCTAATAATGTCGAGAAAAACATATGAACTGCATAATTTCTGGTATTTTTGTAAACAACAACAGATGAAGTGCATACCTTTGGTTAAGGATCGTTTATAAGAATCCGATGTTGGTGGTGAAAAGTCATTTGGTTGAAAACTTTTGATAACTGCACAAAAAGTAAAGAAAGTCTCGTGCATAGAAAAATTTACGTAAACAAAACAGATAACATTTGAATACTGATACAAACTTACTCGAAAAGCCAAGTAAATATCTGCTCAATTTAATTTATTAATTTAATTTATTAAAATGATATGACGTGCTGCTTTGCATTAATTTTTAACAGTGAAAATTGTGCTGCAAGCTTTACAAAATATATTGAGTACTGCAAACAATCATATCATTGCACAATTTCAAAATCAAAGTTTATAAATTAGAAACATTGAAAAAATCAGAATGAGATTTTTTACGGTTGAGTATGACATTAAGTAACTGCAAACGTGTTGGAAGCAAAGAAAATTGTCTTTAAAAGCGCAAAATATCTTAAACTTCTTGAAAGTGATTTTATTGAACAATTAAAAAATAATATTTTAAATGATATAAAATTTTAATGGAGTCTGAGATGTGAAGAGATGTCTTTCGTATTTCGTATTGAAAGAATATGATGAAGGATTGACCCCAACAAAGGATGGAGGCACATGCTTAAAAAGACTAAGCATGTTTAGAAAGGAAGTTCACTAATCCTTCATCCCTTTCATTTATGTTTGTTATTTTTGATTCCCAAAGTTGACTTAGTTGAATCAACTTTAGTTGACTTGTTGACCTTTGGCTAGGTTTGACTTGTTGACTATAGTTGACTTGACTTAAGCCAACATGCTAATCTATGTTTATTTGCTTTGTAGGTTAATCAGGAGTAAGAAAGCAATGCTAGGTGGCGCATGGTGATTGGGGAGCATAAATGATGTGGAAGAGAGAGTAAAGTAAAGGCATAAAGCATAAAGTAAAAGGCATGAAGCAAGTGTACCTATGTACCTTTGGTCTCCTTTGTTTTTAGCACACTTTGGCCACTTTTTGGAGACATATGAAACACATTCTTTGTCTCCTTTTGTGCTAGAACGAAATTAGCCTTGCACACACCATAGTTAGCTCTTTTGTCTCTCATTTTTGTAACCTTATTTGACCTAGTTTCTA
>Ga0209589_1010722_pt1 | contig 13237 bp, 6 predicted proteins | sample CowpeawhiteBW_FD_187525 | JGI IMG/M metagenome (GOLD analysis project Ga0209589, IMG submission 187525) | Root nodule microbial communities of legume samples collected from California USA - Cow pea white BW (SPAdes) (version 2) | ecosystem: Host-associated > Plants > Roots > Nodule | place: USA...
ATATATATATATATATATATATATATATATATATATATATATATATATATGCAGAAATTAATCTCTTTTGGCTGAACCAAATTATTCCCCAACCCGAAGTTATTTCTCCAAAATACTGAGACCCATTTAATATTGTCAGCTGAGATGCGTCAAATACTAGGCATGACAGCCAATTTCCATTGGATAAAATACAGGTAACTTCCATCCTAGATGGAGGCATTAGATAAAAAAGCTAACATAGCACACGTGTACCATACCGAGGAAGTAAGGTCTTCTGCATTAAGTCGCTTTGCAAGACCAAAGTCACCTGTAAGGATCATGCAATAAACATATTTCTTCAGAAAACAGTTTTTGAAAGCCAAAAGTTCAGTTTTCAAGGAATAATACTACATACCAAGCCGAATGTTGTTGTCTTTGGTGAGGAATATGTTGGAACACTGAAATTACATGAAGTAGCATTAGTGTAAAAATTATAACAGAATTCTTGATCAGCATAAGCAAATGAATATGCAATACCTTAAGATCTCTGTGGATTACACGATTAGAGTGCAAGTAGTCAACGGCTATCAACAACTGAGTCAGCCATTTGCAGACTTTCTGCGGGAAGAATTGACAAGTCAGGGTGGGTAAGGAACAGTCATAAGAGGAATTATCAAGGAAGAGCAGATTAAATGTATTCATTACCTCCTCAGGAAAAAATGACCCTCGAGCTTTCTTTATGTTATCTGCCCTGCTCCACAAAGAATGTAGAATTCATGATTAGGACTTCACATTACCGCTTGTATTTGTTCTTTCTAGCATATAAATGCACGCATGTAGACTATGTTGCATGAATACAAGACCCACAGAATCCCAATTACTATAAGTGTATTTCATCTCAAAAATAACGATGCAGACAGTCAATATATCTGTCTTTCAAACTTCTACATGGAAAGGATACTACGGACACTGCAAAAATTCAACATCAATCAACAAGGACTCTTTCCAGATCTCCATGATATGTATTGATTACAGAACATGTTTATGCCAAATTTTCAAAAGGAGGTTCCTGTGCCTTTTCCAACACCTTAACCTTTTAGGTCAAGGATCAGTTTTAAAATTCAGTTCTTGTCATTCTGTCTTATAATTAAAAACCATTATAACAGTTTGATTACTCCTTAGATAGCAGCTTTTATATTGTCAACATTGCAATTCCAGTAGGTCTTCATCTAAAATAACGTGTTAGGAGTTTGAGTACCATTCTGTTATCCTTGTTTAATAGATTACACTTTTTGGTTTAACATTTAGAAAGTATGTATTTAATAAATCTTTTCTTTCCTCTTGAGATTAATTGAAAAGTAATAAGCTCAAATCCTTAATTTATGCAAGAAAGAAACAGTGTTACTAACAGAGATTGTTTTACTTACATGTCACCTCCTTCACAATAGCCAGTTATAATGCATATGTGGTCCTCCTACAAAATATAAAATATCAGAAACATGCCTATGAAGTGTGGTTAGATCAGAATGAGCTGATTGTCTGTAAATATTCAAACTTATTTTTTCATCTCTATATAAATGTATGACTGAAAAGTTTTAAATTAAGAAGAAAAGTAGTCCCTACCTTCTCCACCCAAGCATCTTTGTACTCCACAATGTATGGGTTATTCAGCTTTGCAATCAGGTTCATCTATTACAGAGAACTGAGTCACTTTTATGTTGGTAGAAAGAAAACAATCATTTGAAATCAGCTTCACACAACCTCTTAGGATTTGATTAAAAAGCATGAGATCATTATTAAAAATATCCACTTATATCTATTAAAATGGCATTTGGCTCAAAAATGAAAATGACATGGCATATGGTGTTCACAGCACTTTGTGAGCATAATAACATTCACAAAACAAACATCATCTTGTCTGTAAGTTTGATCAACCATGAGACAACAATAATGAGTAGCATATATCCTACCAGATTTCATAAATAAAAATTAATTCAGTTTGAGTTTACTAAAGTAAATTTCTTTGTTTTTGCAGTGAAGATTCAATTTCATGATTTAACTAAATATCAGGCAACACGTTTATTTGCGGTATCAAAGAGGCATAGCCAGCAATGTCATATTCCTAAATTATTATGGAAATGAAAAATAAAATATTGAAAAGGGCAAACAGATAGTTAAGTTGGCCTGATTCATGCAAAGAAAATAAAATAGATTAAAACAAAAGTTAAATAAATAATTGCATTATGGACACCTAGGATTCCTCAGGTGGAAGGATTTGTTACACCAACCTCTTGGTGTGCAGTACGTTTGAACTTCTCTGTCTGTTTGGCCAACCGAATCTTTTTCAGCACATACCTACCGAGGATATGAAATTATGAGACATTATGAGAATGAGTCACAATTGAAGATGAAAGGCTGACTGAACTGAATGAAAAGGCTGGATTTTCATCGCCAACAATTAAAGACCAACATCCAAAATAGGAAAAACCAAAAACTTTTTCAAACTTTCTTCCTATGGTTGTCCATCATTTAACTGAAAAAATCAATTTCCAAGTTTCAACAGTCCATGTTCCACTGTTTAGTAGGAAAATTATTGAAGCACAAAAGCTCTAACTGCCATCAAACTTCTCAGGCTTCAACTCCAACAATTAAACACAAAAGTCTCTAAAAAAGTTGAATTTTTTCCTCATGGGGCTGTCCATTTTCGAACTGGAAAAATAAATGGATCCTCAAACCGTTTATGTAAAGCATAGATGAAGCAGTGAAAGGTGTCATTGACCTACCTCTTTTTCTCGGACTTGTGAAGAACGAGGAAGGCAGAGCCAAAAGCCCCTCTTCCAATTTGCTCTATCACTTCATAGTCTTCCATCTTTTTGGACTTGGTGTCACCGTTCTCTGTCTCCATAGAAAATTCCAGAAGGTAGAAGACAGAGGGTGAAGAAGCAGTGAAGCAGCAGATCCTGATTTGCTACTACGAACTTGGGAAAGAAAAAGAAAGAAAAGATTCTTTATGGCAAAGTGTGTGTGAGTGTGAATTCTACTACCAAACCTTTCTACCCTTTTTTTCATCCAAGTGCTGTAATTGAAGACACCCCCTGTATGCTGAAGGGCATTAATTGGGCAAAGTAAATGTATCCTTATGGAATGAATTTTGGGGACTATTCAATAGGTCGTAGCAACCATATGAAGGGGCTTCACATGAAAGATGAGTAAAGCCACATTCCACAATTATGACACTAAACTACCTCCTCAGAAGACACAATTGGAGAGAGAGAGAGAGAGAGAGAGAGAAAGAGAACTCTGGTAAAGTAGAATATATCACCACCAAGAAAATTGAAAGGTTATGAGTTAACTTACCCAAAACAAAAGAACATGTAGAGAGAGAATGGGGACATTGCAACAAGGTCAAGTACAGACTATATATATACCAAGGACGTGGTTTCACATTTACATATTCTTCTCTTAAATTTTTAGTCAAACCAATATTGGGTTTATGAAACTTACCAGAGTCAAAAACAGATTTTACCACCAAAAATAAGATTATTTCTGAGTAAAGTTTATGCATCAAAAACAAAATTAGAACTTGAACATGTATATAGTAACTGTACTAACCTTCGATAAATGTTTTTTAATGTTGACACAAGAGTTGTAGTGGTGAGCGTATCATGGGTGCAACCCCACACAATGACTGAAAAGAAAATGGGGCTGCGGTAAAGGGCATTGGAGGACAGAACTTAAAGGTGGCAGGTGTGGTGTGGAAAACTAAAGAAAAAGGAAAAGTCTTGCTTGCGTTTGCAGACTCATGGGAGATCGTTCAAAACAAGGAATGTTCTTAGCTCGCAGATGTGATGTCACACTCCGTGTACCTCAATAAAAAAAGATTAAATATTGAATACAATCTTTATTAAAAGTATTAAAAGAAAATATATTTTTGTTCGTGGTTAATTAGATAAGTATTCTTATTTGTTTATCTAAAGTTTATTTTTATTTAATTTATTAAAGAATGAAAATTATATCAATTTGATATAAGAGAATTAAGGTTTACATGTCTTTTTTTTATGTCATTTTAATATTGTTCAAGATCTTAATCTTATGCTTGAATGAGATTGTTCCCGTTTTTCTCTCGATTAAACACCATTTAATATGCATCAATTTTGTTTTCTACAACAACATCAAATCAACAAAACGTAACGAATTAAGGAATTGCAGACGAAGTATCATGAGATACAATAACTTCATTTGTAGGTGTATGGATCTTGTTCCATTCCACATACTGAACTTCGACACTGCAACACATTCAAAAGTAAGTTTCAATGAAATAAACACAAATGCAAAGAGGTTGATTCGCCTAAGATAGTGACCAACGAGGTTGACAAATATGTTCCTCTCGTTATTAGTGCACCAACTCAAGAATCAAATTCTGATATAACAAAAACGGGAGAAGTCTAGAGTAATGACTTGAAATTGAGAGAACGTGAGACTTGATTTCAGTTTAGTTGTTCTGCATCAAAATGACGTTGAGTTCCGCATCAAGTGATATAAAATTGACAAAAATTGATTCTCTAATATAAAACATAAAATCAATCTATGTTTGATTTTCAAAATCAATTAAAGAATGAATAAAATATTATGTTAAATGAAAAGCAACTAATTATTATTTTTGTGTTGAAAAATTGATTCAGTTAAAATCAATTTACCAATGCAAAAACAATTTCCAGAACCAAATGACAAATTGTTTTGAGAGGATGAATCCAAATAACACGTCAATAACAAAGCAACAACTAGGAGCACCAAAGAAAATAAATCATAACAACATTGCATAAATGCATGAAACACATTCTTTTTATGTAAAAAACTCCTCAATGTAAGGGTGAAAACAATAATTCATCCATACAAAAAAAAAAAGTTCACTATGGTATGGTCTATAAAAAGTATAAAAGTGTCTCTAATAAGTAATCATAATTGATGGTTCACTTTAGTAACCAACTATGTATTTTGATATACAGGTATTTTGATAAATAAGTATAACTACTAAGATACACATTTACACATTAATTATAAAAGAAAAAGCAAAACAATATATAAAAAGAAAAATACACTCATTATCATAGAACTTTTTATAAGAAATGTTATTTTAATTTCTTATATAAGTTTGCTCATGTCTCGTTAACCTAGATTCAATCGAAAATACATCTATTTATGAACCACTCAAATTATTTAAAAATAAACAAATTCATCAAAATTGGGCCAAAGAGTATAAATAGTCTACAAAAAGTAAATAAACTAATAAAAGTTGCGTGGGTTTGTGCTAGTATAGTGCGCTGGCCAACCACCGTAGCTGGTCCAAAGGCATAATTGTGGTTTAATTTAACAACTCCACCTTTTTTAGAGGCCTAGAATTTTTGTTTTGTTTGAAGTTCGATGTAATGATATGATTAGTTTTAAATTAAGTACTCATAGCGAGTGTGTTGATTTATGCAAATATGACAGATCAGCAACAATTTGTTTCATATTTGCTCAACTTAGGTGGAAATCCAGTTTATTTAGCTCTAAGAAATGTGCTTAAGAACTAACAAAAAAGTTTCAACTGCTAATTTGGTGATCATGGTGTCAGATCAAAACCTAATTAGTTTGTTTAACGAAGCAGTAAAAGATGAAGGTGCAATGTCATTATCATAGTAGACCATAGAGGGCCTGCCACACGATATAGGTTTTACAACATATTATTCTCGCAAACAAGAAAGTCAAGTCAATAATAGTAATAATAATAGTACCAACATCAAACGAAAACAAAACCGCAAGATTGGAATTTTCGTTATTCTGATGAAGCTGACGCAAGGAATTATAATCTAAAACTCTATTAAGATAATGAAATGCTCTAAACCGAAGCACAATTTTTATTAAAGAATAAAGTTGTACGTTTTGAAAAAATACATCTAGATTTTATCTTTTCATAAATCAATAAAACAAAGTAATGGAGTGATCCTCCATACTCTCATCATTGCCCCTTTCCTTTTGCTTTCCGAGTTAAATACTTTCACTTAGATGAGATCTTTCTTTTAGTTGTCGGAGACAGCAAGGACCTAATAAAATTGCTAGAAGAGACAGGAAGCAGTTACTGATGAGAACAGTTACTGGTGAAGTAGTATTTATCTGGACATCAACCGCAGTTCTCTCATGTGCTGCTCCGATTGTTACAATTACCATTTTCCTAGTAAAAGCAACTATGCAGTGTCGGCAGCAATCATTCCCCTGTCTTTGCTTTTTAAAACTTACCAGCAGATCCAAAATTTCATTAAAAAACCTATAAGCTTTTGATTTGATCATCAAGATACTTATGGCATAATGGATAGGTGATAGGGAAAGAACAGTGTACTAGGAACTAGGCCTAGACAGATGACCAAGACATAACTGGGACATGTTTGACGATTCCCGTTTTATACAGCTCGTGTTGTGCTTTCCCAACTATGCATGCAGAGAAAATGTAATGCTGAGAATCGCAATTCCTCCTAATTGTTCAATTTGGGCCTAAAACATTGGGCTTCATTCATGTCCATATCACATTCGCTACCAAAAATATGTGCAAGCACAACAAATCGATTTACAATCAATTTACAGAAATCATTTGTATTAAAGTTTTAACCAGTGGAAACTCAATTTTAAGCGTATCAACCTTGATACCAATCACTTGCCGTAGCAGCAAAGTAATAAAATGGTCCCATCTCAGTTTTGAAAATGAACAAATAACATCAACTTACAAATTGAAAACAACACCCCTTTAGGTCTGCTAAATACACCAACATTTGAAAACTAAAAGACAGGAGCCAACGTAATGTCACAGACAAATTTACTATACAGTATACACTTGCTTATATTATTTTTACTTTCGCTTGGATTGTTTTGACTTTTTAGAGGATCTACCGGTTTCTAGCTTTCTCCGTGTAGCTTCAAACTCCTCTTCGGAGGGTTCCGGCATATCACCTCCACCATATTTTGAAACTAAAGATGAGAACATTGAATCAAACTGGCCTTTCCTCTCGTTTTGGCGTTGTGCTATCATTGCATATAGATCTGTTTCTGACTGCTTATTAGACCTGTAGAAAACAATGGATCATTCTTAAACTAGAACATAAATAGCACTAGTAATGCAAACACCTGCTTGATCAACTTACTTTTCCCTCTTCAAAGGATTTGGAGGCGGTTTGGTTTCAGATACTTCCTTAGCCCATTTCTGGTAGGCTTTTGTTGTCTTTAGTTCTCCTGCAGGATATGAAGAGAAAATCAATAATCATCTAGGAAAAAGTTAAACAACCCAAGAATGTAATGGACTCTGTCATGACATCGCATGTTAGTATACTGATTCACTAACCTAATGCTTAAAAGTTAAAAGTTAAAAGTGAAGTAAGTTTATGCCATTTTCTTATTGGCTTTAACAATCAAAATACACTTTTTCCTGCAAATAAATTTAAAGTCTAGAGCAAATGTCTACCTAATACCCTAGTTAACAAAACATAGTTAATATCCTTACCAGCAGCTATAGCCTCATCAAGAATATCTTTGAATCGGTGCGAGTCAAATTTAGGATCTGAACAAAGCATTGAACAAAAAAGCCTGCAAAATGGAGTTAACTCCTGATATCAAACTCAAGCTTTTCAAATATGGCTCATGTACATCACAAATTTACAATGCTTTCTTACCTATTCATGTTACCCTTGCACTTCTTGTACAAATCAATCAAATCATTCTTTTCAGAGTCAGATCCCCTATAATTCGCTTCAAACTCCTCAATATCAGCTTCCGTGACCTATAGCACATTTTTAAGCACCACATAGATAAACACTAATGAACATAAATACACCACAATGAATCAGAAAACAGAATATCGTAAGGAAACAAATACCTTCTTGTACATTGTTCTGAAGAACTCTTGAAGATTCCGAACATCTCCAGCAAGGTCCTGATTTAAAAAAATAATTATTATTAAATGAATTGTAGTCTAAGACTTGTGGCTAAAGTATCCTGAATGCTACCCTTCCATCGTATAACACTTTTTAAAATAATTAGAAGCATTCAGTAAAGAAAACCTAACTTCATTTGAATGTATTGTAAACCTGGTGTCTTTAAGAATGGTTTCTCCTATGACAGTTAATAGAACAAAAGGATTTCAGCTCTAATTCTTTCATCCCTAATTTCTTTACACACTTTGCACCAATCTCAATCTCTATTTTTTTACCTTAATACATAAGTCACTTTCTTTCTCTTTTTTCTTTATTTCTCTCATCCCTCCAAGATGCATATTTCCTAATAGGGTAAATTCAGCTTCTCCTAGAGGTTAAAACCAACATATACACTTATATAACCTTTTCATCTAGCTAAGTGTAAGTTGGAAAATATTCAATTCACTTTCACTTCATATTTTCTTTTCCTATAAATACTAATTAAAAAAAATTCTCTAAATCTATCTTATCAGATCCTAATTATCACCGAGGCACAAAATAAAAATTAAAAGTTGGGCTTAAACAAAATCAGAGTCTGACTCACATCATCATCAACACATCCAGTCTGATCATATAGCGCCCTCTTCTCTTCATCCCCCAGAATCGATATCACCTTCTGCAATTGCTGAAATTTCTCTTTAGCTTCCTGTAACAATAACAACAGCAAATTATTGTCAATTCTAAAACCAATCTGGTAAAGAAAAAAACATGACAATTGTTATATCGGGCTTAAAAATGACCTCATCACCAGGGTTCTTATCTGGATGAAGCCTCAACGCCAATTTGTAATAAGCCTTCTTTATTTCCTGCTGAGACGCGGTTCTCTCCACACCAAGAACCTGCAGCCAACAACTCAAATCAAATGTTAACAAAGTCGCATATCACTCACAGTAGCAACATAGAATTTTAGTTGGAAGAGTTAAATGTTCCACAATAAAAAATAATAATGAATTTAAGGTACCTGGTAGAGGCTGGTTTCATCTCCCTGCACATCCATTTCCTCGTCGTCAGAAACCCTAGCTTTCTTCTTCTGCGTCATTTTGTCTATGCACGAAAAAAAGTGTTATTCCAATCCTCCTTTGGCGGGTCTATCAAAACTTGCAGTTTATGTTAAAATGAAATTATTATTTAAAAATAAAATAAAAGTTAGTACGGTTCCCGCCAAATGATTGCTCTTCTTCCCGCCTTAATACGTCCGAGAGGTCACAAAAACATAATTCCCAATTATCCAAATTTAAAATATGTAAAGTAACAAAGTCAAACAAATGAAAACACATTAATGGAATTACCCACTATCCAAATTCAAAAGGCATTTGTCTACAATATACAAGTTAACACCTACAAAACAAAATAGTAGAACTTGTAAACAAAAAGAAATAGCAATTTAAATATTAAATTTTAATTTTCTTAATAAATGAAAAATTACATTTTAAAACTTTGGAGTTTATATATAAAATACAAGGTTAAATATATTTCTGATCCCTCCAGTAAATATTGGAATTTGTCCCTCTTTAAAATTTTGGCCAAATTTAGTCATTTAACTTTAGACTTATGTGGATTTAGTCCTTTCAACTAATTTGTGTTGTTAAGTTTATTTAATTTTTCAAACGCATCTCGTGATAATATTTGAATTATTTACAGCGTTTGACATAATTTTACATTTAATCTTAGATAAAAAAATTATTATTAAACGTATTTAAAACGTCAAATAAACATAATAAAAAAAATTTAAAATAATTAAATTCACGCAGTTTTATAATTCTAAAATTAAGAAATTAAATTGAATCAAAATTTCAAAAATAAACTAATTCTAATTTTCAACGAAAAACTAAACGCATTTAATCCTAATATACTATAATATAAAATAAGAAGGACAGAATCATTTCAAATCTTTTTCTATCAATTTTTTAGAAGAATGAAATTACTTATTCATCAAGCTAGGCCCAAATCATTCTATGACTGTAGCACACTGGGCTTTTTTGGGTCCGGGTACATCATAGAGTAAAAATGAGGTATTAGGGTCAGTCCATATTTTTTACTTATCTGGTGGAACTGTATGAAACTCCATCTCAGAGGACGAGGCTCATTTTCTTGGGCCTGGTATATGTTTTTATCTGTTTTTCATAAAGCAATATTTGATTATGTTTGTAGTAAATGAAATTTGAACTGAATTTGATTTCGATTTCTCAAATTTTAAATAAATTATTATGATTTTAAACTTAAAAAAAATCTCTATTTCATTTGGTATTTTCCATTATTTCGCTTTCTATTACATATTTTGTCAAAAAGCAATGTAACAACAAAAGAGAAAATTTTTAAATAAAATCAATGGATCCATTTATGTAATATATTGAAATGGGATAAGATGGTGACAAGTTTAGTTCTACTGATTCTGAATTTTACTGTAAAAGCACATATTTTATTTTCCTCTTTCGATAAAATGTTATATTCCAATGATCAGGCATATCGTCCACTCTCAAACTCATTCATCAAATTATCACCCAAATTATTGTGTGAAAGAAAACATTTTCAGATGAATTAGATGCTGACAATGCAGAGTTTTCCAGATTAGAGATTCACGGGTGTTACTGAGGCTCTATGCCTATTTATCTAGACCTAGTCTCGTAGCTCAGGAATCAAGAAATGTCTGCAAAAACAGCTATGCTTCTTTCTGTATTCTTTCTGTGCTCAACAGATACGTGTAACTAACCAAACACGAACCAAGACAAAGCTTTCACCTTGCACAATTCAAAAAACATCTTGCTTTTCAACTTTTCTTTCTCTCACATAAAACAATATACTCAAACCATATTAACCATCGATTAGTAACTATATGGTAAACAAAGTGGTATCCTAGAATACTCAGATTCTGTAAGTTGATGTTTTGTGTAAAAATTTGTATGGTTTAGAATACTGACATGATTCATAAGAGATAGCATGCATCATGTATAAGAAAAGAGGAGAGGTTGTACCTAAATTATCCATAACATAACATTGATGTAAACATGGACAACAAAATGAAAGAAGGGTCCCCACAGCAAGGCTCGTATTGGTACTATGAGAGGCTAAGCTATGGAATGCTTATTATTATTCCTCATGGCTTTCTTCAATGCAATAAGTGCAATTTGATAACAACATTGCCTTTCCCTCACAGCCACCATTTTGTGTCTCCTTTCTTTATAAAAAAGAAAAACCTTCAATACCTCACTCATTTCTTAGCTGTGTGATATGTGATTTGGGGTCAGGGAATATTGCAAACAAAGAGGAGGGAAACACACAAAAACTCATGCTCATCTTTCTTCTAAAATATCAACATCTATCAAATCTCAACTTCATACAGCTATAGGGTGGTACTATTGAAAAAAAAATCAATTAATTTACTTTGGTTTAATAGATATTTAATTAAAAATTTGACCCAATTACTAAAATTCAATATAATTTATTCATTAACATTTTTTTTTTGTGTATGAATATCCCATTCATGTATAAAAATAATATTTTTTTCTAAAAGGATACTTTTTTGAAATTATATTTCGAATTTCCTTTCCCTCTTGTAGAACAAATTTAAAACTATATCGAAAGACCTAATAATGAAAAAACTAGGTAGATTAAGTTTGATGTACTAGAAATTAAAGAAAAAATATTACATTTTTGAAATATAACTATCACTACTAAAAAAACTCATATTTCCTGCCAATTTTGTTTTGAAACTTTTCGTAGGAAATACTTACAAATTTTGTTGTAAAATTTTTTTTGCAAGAAGTTGCTACCAATTTTTTTGCAAAATATTTTGTATAAAACACTTTTCACAACAAATTTTGTAGATAATACTTGCAAATTTTATAATTTTGTAGAAAATAATTACCCACGAACGAATTACCTGCCAATTAAAATTGTTAGAAAAAATGACAGAAAAAAGTATTTTCTTGTAAATTTTTTTAACAAATTTGTAAGAAAAATCTCAATATAAAAATTTCTAGTAGTGTATATTAACATCTCATCCATTATATTATATTTTTTCTACGGATAAATTACGTGTGGGCAAAAAAGATAAATGGTAGATAAATAAAACCTGATTACTCTTTCGTATTTATTACTTGATAAGTTGATGGTTGCTTCATATGTAGTATGGGAATATTTTCTGATATTTTCAAGGGGGACAAAAAGAGATATATGTTAAAACAACATTAAAAATGACATTAACAATACTTTTTTTATCAGTTAACTATGAAACTTACATGGAATTAGCCTCGTACTTTTACTGAAAAAAGTTGGCATCAATGGAAAAGCATGATTTCAAAGGGCACGCACTGGTTTGATGCCTTTGACTGCTATGATCGATTTGCCAAGCTAATAGTCCTTGGTGATTTCACACACCTAAACAATTATTCTTTGCAACCACTTTTTCAATTATTGTTCCAACAATCTTCATTAGTACTACAATATACTATATTATATTATTATATCATTGACTTTATTAGTAGGTAATCAAACATGATGATTGTGTGTAAGGTGAATTGAAAGAGAAAAATTAATACTGTAGAGTCTTAGTTTCTTGGTTTTCTTTTATGACCCTGATTAAAACCAACATTGTCGTTGGTGATTAATTAAAACCAATATTATATTATTTTTTTTAATATAGGTTTGGGTACCATGCACAGAAAAGTCAAAGGAATTGATTGGTACGATGCAAAAATTGTTTAACCTCTGTGTTTGTCTTTTAGCTTCTGTCTTTTATTCTTTCTTCTTATTCATCATTTTTGTGAGGGTGTGCTTCAGTGCCAAGAATCTAAAACCATAGGGTTTGTTTCTGATGCAGGGGCTCTTCACTTTTAAGTTGTAATTGTGTTTTGGCCCTAGGAGCTTCTCACTTTCTCTTTGGATTTTTCTTTGCATTTTCACCCTTCTTTCTTCCATGTCACTGCAGCATTCAGAAAATTTCGTTATCATGGTTCTCAGACTTGGACAGAAGAAGCTCACTCAAATAATGCTACTGCTATCATGCTATGTCTTAAACAAAAATTTAAGTCAATGGAAAAATCACTTCAAAATGATGATGCAGTGAATTCTGCAGATGACAAAAAGAAGACAGAATTATTTTAATTAGGAAAAAAATATTTGACTGAAAAAGAATACATATATATGTTTCAAACCTTAAACCTTCTATAAAATATATATATATATATATATATATATATATATATATATATATATATATATATATATATATAATATCAAAAAATAAAAAAAAAAAAAAAAAA
>Ga0209589_1010725_pt1 | contig 13234 bp, 8 predicted proteins | sample CowpeawhiteBW_FD_187525 | JGI IMG/M metagenome (GOLD analysis project Ga0209589, IMG submission 187525) | Root nodule microbial communities of legume samples collected from California USA - Cow pea white BW (SPAdes) (version 2) | ecosystem: Host-associated > Plants > Roots > Nodule | place: USA...
TTCAAAGATGCATTTGTCCTTTAAAAGAAGTAATCTCACTTTACAGGGGTTTTCTGATGCAGATTTGGGAGGTGATTTGGATGGTAGAAAGAGCACAACAGGTTATATTTTTACGTTGGGTGGCACAACTATCAGTTGGAAGTCCAAACTTCAAGGAAGAGTCTCCCTTTCAACCACTGAAGCTGAATATATAGCTATCTCAGAAGCAGCAAAAGAGATGATATGGTTGAAGAATCTTCTAAAAGAATTAGGAAAAGGGCAAGATGAACCTTCATTGTTCAGTGACAGTCAAAGTGCCATTTGTCTTGCTAAAAATCCAATTTTTCACTCCAGATGCAAACACATTGAATTGAAGTATCATTTTATCAGAAACTTGATAAATGATGGAGATTTGATTTTGTTGAAGATTCCAGATGCAGAGAATCCAGCTGATATGCTGACCAAGACTGTCACAACAACTAAGTTGAGGCTTTGCATTGCCTCAACTGGCCTTCAAGAAAATTGATGATGAAGGCACTACACTAGGTGGTAATGTAAATCAAACCCCAAGTGGGAGAATTGTTAGTATTATGGTGCTTGATTTAGTCCCACATCGCTTAGAATAGTGAGATGTAGTTCTCTATTTTACTATATAAGAGACTCTATGTAAAGCTTTAAGATACACCAAAAATACAAATACTTCCTAGTGTAGTCGTGGACGTAAGCATACACATTGTACGCCGAATCACGTTAAATTCTCTGTGTCTATTTTCTCTCCTTTATTCTTTCCTTTATTGCCTTGTTCCTAACAATATATGAGTCGAAACATTATAAATATTCCATTTATATTATATATATATATATATATATTTTTTTTTTTATGATAAGGGAAAAGTATGTATATTGTGGATTCAATTGTAGAAATTTTTTATGTAAATTGGAAAAAAGATAAAATAAATTTTATTCGGAAAACATTCCCATCGTATTATTGGAGATCGCATGAACCATTGATTAAACAAAATTATAATATATAAATGATATACATCTGTAATTTTATAATGCAATTTTGTAAGAATGAATGATTTACATCTAAGTTCATCGTCTAATAACTATAACAGAAAACAATATTTTTCCAAAATTTTAAAACAAAAAATGAGCCCTTTATAAAAATTATTAATTAAGGGTTGGTTTGAAAAGTTTCCATAACAAGTCAAAACACATAAATTATGATCAACTCATGTATATAAAAAATCACTTTTAAAAAAGTTAACACTAGAATTTATAAAAATTAATTAATATCAACTAATTTCAGTTTAAAACGAAAATCTCTTAATTATTTTCTAAATTCTTACAAAGTTATTCTTCAAACTACTAGGCAAAGGTTTACCAAAAACGCTACGAAGGTTTCTCAATTACACCAAATCCACATCCCCACTTAACAAAAATTATGCCAAAATGGTAACAATATGATTTTTCATTTGCACATTTTCAACAAGCACATAAAGAAAGTGCATAATTTTGGTCAAAGAGTCAAAAACCCAAATAAAAGGGATTACATAATGAAGTATAAATAAAATAAATAAAAAAAGGACTAAGGTGTGGGTCATATAAAATGTTAAAACGATTCTAAAATTGGGGTTGAAGAAGGTGTTTGAATAATGTGTAGAGTTTTTTCTGTAAAAAGTCACAACATTTTTCAGTCCACAATCAACCCCTTTCCTTTGAATTCAACATCATCACTGTCACACCAAACCAAACCCTCTCTTTTCGCTTTCTCTCTCTAACTTGAGCTTCAAAATCAATGTCGCAGTTCTCAGCAGCATGGTGCTAGGGTTCGTTTGGTTCATCCAAACATGGTCTTCAAGGGAAGGTTCTTCTCTTCCAAAAAATCCGATTCCTCTAGTCCCGATGCGTCATCCAACAGTCCTCGATCTTTCTCCTCCAATTCTCCTTCCAGATCCGACAAGAAGAAGGCTAAATCCGCCGCTCATCCAATTTTAGCAGCGGGAGGCGGCGGTGGAAGCGGCGGTGGGGGAGCTCTTGCTGCGTGTCGTCAGACGCAGGTGAAGGACGGGACCAAGAAGAAGGATGTGGTCAAGGGGAAGGAAAGTCAAACTCCGCCGCCGGAGGCTCGCAAGGATTCTCCGGTGAAGAAGTTGACGGCGGCGGAGGGACGGGAATCGTCGGCGTCAGTGTCGCCGATTCTGGCGTCGTCGCTGGGGCTGAACAGGATCAAGACGAGATCGGGGCCGCTGCCGCAGGAGAGCTTCTTCGGGTTCAGGGGCGAGAAGGGAACGACGGCGCTCGGCGGCAGCAACCTTTCCCGGCCCGGCGTCGGCGTGCGCGGCGGCGATGGGAAGAAGAAGGAACCGGCCAGCCAGAACCGGGTCGGATTTCGTGAGGGTTCCCGTGGCGGTGCCGCTGCTACCGGAGGTTGGGGCGATAATGGGAGCAATTCTGACAGCGTGTCGACTTCGGGGAGTATGCCGCTAAGGGAGCAGAGTCCGGTGGTGTTGCCTCGGTCGCGGTTGCAGAACGGAGAATCGTCCTCGGAAGCCGCAGGTACTGTAACTCCGTGTGTGTGGATTTTGTAATGATTCTGATTGTGTGGTTTTGGCTGATTTTTCAATCAGTTAAGTCAATGATTGTTGGTTCGATAGTTTGACTAGAACTTTTGTTGGGAAGGGTTATTAAGGATCCGCAAGGCATTGCTATTTATTTACATGCTATAGAAGAACAGCTTGTTCTCCTCCGGATTTAATTGAAAAATGAGAATTGCAAGGAATGAGGATTGGGGAGGGGGCTCGCGAGTGGAGTAGGGAGAATGTCTATTGGATCTGTATCTCTATATGTGGGTATCTTGCTTGGTCTTGTTCTGGTACAATGATTCTATTAGGTTTATAACTTTTTGGAGTGGAACCCTAATTGAAAGGACTTGATTGTTTCTGTTCCTTTTGAGTTGGTCTAGATTATTTGCTCCACGTTCTTTCAAATTGAATTTTAATTTATATTAGTAATTACATTTTAAAACTATTTCGTAGTTCTTCACATTGATTATATATTTATACACTTAAACACATATAAAACTTATGTGTTAAGGAATGCATTTATATTTACATCTCAAGTATGATGATTATGCATTGAAATAATCGTCCATACATGGATGACAACTTATTGATTTTTGCATTTGAAGATTTTATCTGCAAGATGTAGCTCACATTTCATGTTAGAATGATTAAATAATCGTTTATAGTGACCAGTTTTCCTTTAGGAAAGAGAGAATTGCATAGCTCAATTAATATTTTCAGATATTTTCCTTAATCCTTATGACAATCATTTTTCTAATCAGACTTTGAATGGGGAAGTATTGCTACTGTTTTACTTAATCATTTAATTAACTAAATGAAATTTTTAGTAATGTAATTGGGAAAGGAAAATACACACAACTAGAAATATTAATTTAAAAAAAACTGTAAACACTACTACAGAAGTCTTTTTCCACTAGATGAGGTCGGCTACAATAGCTGAAACCACTTGGACTCAGGTTTAGAACTACTTTCTAAAGGTTTTGGATATTAGTTGTAACTTTTGAAAACCAGGGTTTGACTTGAGTAACTGGTTACTGATTCAGAATTTCAACCATTAATCTAGTTGGGAAAACTGGTTAGGCATAAAAGTAAAAATAAAAACCACAAAAATCAGCTGCATTTTCAGATACTACCTAGTTCCCTGAGCATTGACCATGTTAGACTGAAAAGCAGTTAGTACTAGGCATGTCAAATGCAGTGAGACTAGAATTTGTTCTGAAATAATTTATTCACGCACTTTCTGTGTTTTGGTAGCTGTTTGCATTACTTATTCTGGATTGTTTATTATTCAAGTAGATATAGTTCTCGATTTAACTCCCTTGTAAAATAACCATCTTCTACCAAACATAAATATCTATGTAACAATAATAACTGAAGGTAAATTAGTAACTAAAGCTTTAACCTGCACAAATGCAGAACTAAAATATCACGACTTGCATTCACAGATCCTAATTAAAGCACTGACATATCCGTATAATTAAACGTTATAATAAAACTTATCATAACATTAAATCAAACTATTGAGGTCTGTGAATCACTGGATCCTTGAACTTAAGATTTCTTATAAATTCTTTTAGTGCTGCCATGTCAAATTGGTTGCAGCTTTATACAGTAAAAGTTGGTTGTAGTAGCTAATTCACAATTTTTCACCTTTCTGGATCTCTGCCTCGCAAACTCATATATTGTTGGTCTCTGTAGTAAACAGAATTATATTATTGGTGAGGTAATGCGTTGTGTATGTAATATGTGTCAAATGTGAATGCAAGGGTATTGTAAATAGTCCCAAGTGGGTTAAGCACATGTATAAGGCTGTATATGTAAGAGGTAGACTAGCCTGAGCAATTGTGGACAACAGCACACACATAAGCTCGAGATCAACTATGTTTACTTCCTTACACAAACTTGGATGGAGACTTGCTTTCAAATTCCAGATGGGGTTGTGATGAGGTGGTTCTGGGTTGATGTCATTATTGGTTTAGTTTTGCATACGAACCATTGTTCAACAAATTTGTTTTATATTTATGTGTTTTAAAGTATTTAGCCAAATCGTTAGTTATTTTTCTTAAAATTTTACTTTTCCTTACTATATCACTTTAAGCAGGCAAACAGGCATCATCATGGGCCCAGTCTGGAGGCTTAAGAAGTGCAGATGTTTGTACTCCAGAGGTACCACTAGTTTAGAGTGTGTTGGTGCTTGGTATCTTTTGTAATCAGTAACATTTTTTTTTTTCTGAATTAATTGTTATTTTCTGTTTGTTCGTCTATTACAGTAGAAAATAACTCAATTGATTCTTTTCAGACGGCATATGATTTTGAAAACCCAAAGGAGTCTGAATCTCCTCGCTTTCAAGCCATATTACGTGTCACTAGTGCACCTAGGAAGAGGTTTCCTTCGGATATCAAAAGTTTTTCCCATGAGTTGAATTCGAAAGGTGTCTGGCCTTTTCCATTTTTGAAGCCTCGGCGGTTGAATAACCTTGAGGTATTTTAGTCCTGATTTCACATTATATTGTGGTGGTAATGATTTGTGTCATTGGAGGGAATTGCGTTAAAATTGCTTTACTTTGATGTGCAGGAGATTTTGGTCGTTATTAGGGCAAAATTTGATAAAGCGAAGGAAGATGTAAACTCTGATTTAGCCATTTTTGCGGCAGATCTGGTTGGAATTCTTGAAAAAAATGCAGATACTCATCCTGAATGGCAAGAGACAATTGAGGACTTGCTAGTTTTGGCAAGGAGCTGTGCTATGACTTCATCTGGCGAGTTTTGGCTTCAGTGTGAAAGCATAGTTCAGGAGTTGGATGATAGGCGTCAAGAGCATCCTCCTGGGATGCTAAAGCAGCTTCACACCCGAATGCTTTTCATTCTCACAAGGTGTACCCGATTGTTGCAATTCCACAAGGAAAGTGGTTTGGCTGAGGATGAACCTGTTTTCAATCTTCGTCAATCAAGAGTCTTGCATTCTGCTGGAAAATGTATTCCTCCTAGTGTGGGAAGGGATTCTAAAAGTTCAAGTGCTGCAAAAGCCTTAAAGCCTTCATCTAAAAAAGCTTTTAGTCAAGAACAGAGTATGATGGGTTGGAAGAAAGATGTTATGCAACCGGAAAATCTTTCACTTCCTGCTGATGATGATAATACAAAACATTTTGACTCTTCAGGCAGGGATCGAATGGCTTCTTGGAAGAAATTCCCATCTCCGTCTGGAAAAAGCCCTAAAGAAGCTGCTCAGTTGAAGGAACAAAATTATGGGAGGGTTGAATCTTCAAAGGCATCAAATAATAAGAGATTCCCTTCTGATGTGGACCTTTCTACCGCGAAGCCATCTGAGTTTCTTCCTATCAAAGATTCCTTGGATCATGCTTCCAAACACCAACATAAAGTTTCTTGGGGATACTGGGGAGATCAGCAGAATAATAGCGAGGAGAACTCAATAATTTGTCGTATATGTGAAGAGGAAGTTCCTACTTCACATGTTGAAGATCATTCAAGGATTTGTGCAGTTGCTGATAGATGTGATCAGAAAGGACTGAGTGTCAATGATCGTCTTGTCAGAATTGCTGAAACACTAGAAAAGATGATGGAGTCTTGTTCACAAAAGGATACCCAACAAATGGTGGGAAGTCCCGATGTTGCAAAAGTATCAAATTCTAGTATGACTGAAGAATCTGATGTTCCTTCTCCTAAACTTAGTGATTGGTCTCGCAGAGGCTCAGATGACATGCTAGACTGTTTCCCCGAAACCGATAATTCTGCTTTTATGGATGACTTGAAAGGATTACCACTTATATCATGTAAAACTCGTTTTGGTCCAAAGTCTGACCAAGGTATGACAACATCATCTGCAGGGAGCATGACTCCAAGGTCACCATTGATGACACCACGGACAAGTCCCATTGACTTGCTCTTGGCCGGGAAGGGTGCTTATTCTGAACATGATGATCTGCTGCAGGCATGCTATTTTTTAAAATCTTTTTCAATTTCTTTTATTTCTAATTTATTGCCTATACTAGTTGCTGGCATTGTCCATTCAATTCAGCATGTTCTATCAAATGGTACTCCCCATGTGTTTACATATGATGTTGAGGTGATACTTGATCTAGTATTCATAACTGCCTTTAAGCATTATTTCTTTCTATATTCAGTATTGTTAAATTGTAGGAAATAGAAGACAATGCGTTGAAATAATTTGTTTTTGGGACAAAAATGTGCTTTATTTATATTTAGAAAACAAAATCAATACAGTAAATAGAGGAGTTACGGCATTCTCTAATAATAAAGATATGATGCAAGAATAAATGAAACATTCCTAATAATAAATATAAATTCTAGATATTCCTGGTTATAAAATCTAGATATTCCTGATTCTATAGTTATAAGATTTCCCCTCAAGCTGGAGTATATAAGTCATATGTGCTCAGCTTGCTGCAAACATGGTTTTTTATTTGTTCTCTTAGAGGCTTGGCGAATATGTCTACTAACTTTTCACTACAGTTGCTGAATCTAGAGGCGGTGCCTTCAAACCCAACTTTTCTCTAGTGAAATGACAATCTACTGCAGTGTTTGGTACTCTTATGAAAGACACTATTAGAGGCAATGTGTAATGCTGTTTGGTTGTTACATGCAGGTGCTTTTGGGATTTTTCTTCTAATTTAAGCTCCTTGAGGATTTGCTTTAGCCATATGAGCTCTTAAGTGACTAATATCACTGCATTATATTATGCTTTTGCAGTTGATATTGCTACCATTTTTTTTTTCATATTTTATCACGATGATAAATTACCTCCAATAAGAACACAGTACCCTAAAGTGGGGTGTCTATCACTTGGTGACTTTACCCAATCAACTTTAGACTACCCAACAATTTGAGTATTTCCCTTGTTTTCATTAAAATGGCCTTTGCCAGGGGCATTCTTAATATACTTTAGGATTCGTACGAATGCATCCCAATGGTCTTAGGAGTTTGAAATTGACTTACTATGCTCACTGCGTATGCAATGTGAAGACAGGACATAGTGAGGTAATTTAGCTTACCAACTAATCATTTGTATCTCCCAGGCTCAAAATTCGGTTCTCCTTGATCAAATGCAAGTATAACACTTGGATCCATTGGAGTGTCCACAAACATAGCATTTAACTTCCCTATTTCTTCCAATATATTCAAAGCATATTTTCTGTGAAAATGTCCTTGGACTCTTCTATACCAAGGAAGTACCTTAAGCGTCCAAGATATTTTGTCTGGAACTGTTGAGCAAGATATTCTTTTAGTTGGACAATACCCTGCTTACCACTATTAGTTATGACAATGCCGTCCATATATACAATAAGTTAGTGGAGAATGACATAAAATGGAGAATAGTTAACATCACTCTGTATGGTTCCAAATTGATGGCAGTTTGAAAACACCCTAACCATGATTAGGGTGATTACTTGAGGCCATGCAGGGACCTGTGAAAAGGACATACCATATTAGACTACTCACCCTAAGCATCAAATTTAGGAGGTTTCTCGGTAGACTTCCTTGTCTAGATCATCATGCAAAATTGCATTCTTGATGTCAATTTGAAATTGAGTTTAGTGGCGAATAGTTGCAATGGAGAAGAGAGAGTGTCAATATAATCTTGTCTATAGATTTGTGTGCATCCTTTCTTAACCAAATGAATTTTATAGGGAACAAATTTACCATTGGGACCTATTAAGAGTGTAAAATCACTTACACCCAATAATTGATTTGCTAGCTAGAAGAGGAACCAACTTCCAAGTACCGCAACTCATTGTGATATAAAGATTCACTGGAGACTTTAGAATAAGAACAAAAGATAATGATGACAAAAAAGTATAATCTATGATGGTAAGTTGACAATAACTGATCTTTAGAATAACAAGTATATGATCGGTTGCATGAGAGTTAATGACCTAAGGACGCGGGGAATTGCTAGTGTACTAGTTGATTGGTGAGTACTTAGACAGTACTATTTGAGAAAGTACTTATATGTTGTTGGAGTTTTACAAGGTAGTTAACTATGTTGGAAGACTTTTTTTTAACCTTGGGAAAAATAGTGGTAAAATAATTGTAGGAGCAAGAAAGTGGAACAGCAACCATTGGGATTGTGTTCGGACGGAAGAGGCAAGCACAATAATGGGTGGCTATAAGGCAGGCTTCAACGCATGCACCAACAAGGTTTGCAAAAGGAAAAGAACTCTTCACACCAGAGACCGCGGGTCCACCAAGCCAATAGGGTATTGTAGAGACTCTAGATGCCATATTAGAAAGTGGATTTTAGGCGTAACATAATTTCATAAAAGTGGCTTGTAAGGTAAAGTTTGTACCAACTTTAATAATATAATTTGGGTATATCTCTAATCAATGTGGGATTTCCAACGCATTCTATCACATCTAGGGATGAACGAGTTGGGTATGGGTTGTGCCTATCTGTTATCCGTCATGTCTAAACAAGTACTGTTATGTTACTCATCCAATATCCCTGAAAAAATATCCACGTATGTTTTTATACTTGTGGGTATCTATAGATACCCATAAATATTTTATATTTTATTTTTTAAAATTTTTAAATAAATTATTAAAAGACAAATCTTTAAAATATAAACTTAGATAAAAATATTAATTCTTAAGCACAATTCAAATCAAATTGCAAATAAATTTGGTCTTCCTAGAATTATTTAAATGAGTTGCACCAAGATATAAATGTTAAAGAATTGTTCTTTTATAAAACAACTTCAATTTCCTAGGTCTAAATAGAAAAAATAGAAATATATAAAGTCAAATTTTAAACAATTCTTCCATGATTAATATTTCTTTTACTAATACTTTTATTTTGATCACTTGAATTTAAAAAAAAAATTACTCAAATAAAATTCACTAATAATTGTTACAATGATACCCATATCTATCCCATCAACAAGCGGATAATTTAATACTCATACCCATTATCCCCGAATATCCATTAAGGGTATTCATTTGTATTTGTCACAAATTTTACTCGTGGACATCCTGAGGTACAAATTTTTTTACTATCCCTAATGACATTTTGGACTAGACATGCGAATAGAAGTAGATATTTATGGGTGGTTCAGTAATGGTCAGATAAACCACGGTAGGATAAACTGTGATACCATGTTAAACTATAGATAATAGAGAAACAGTGAACTGATATCACATGTTTATGAGACACCATGGGTGGGTGCTTTATTTATATTGAGAAACTGGAATCACTACAATAAACAGAGGTGATATGTTATCCTCTAATAATAATAATACGATATAAGAATAATACATATATGATCTAAGTATTCCTATGTGCCTTATTTCTATAATTATAACCAATAGAAAATGTTTTATTAAAATAAATTAGGATTTTGAGGTCTAATTGTTTGTGCATAAATATCCAACTGTTTATGCCTGTATATGTACTGAAGTTTTAATATATGAGGCTTGTATTACATTTGCTTAAAGAAATATCAAATAACTTCCTATTTTCATGATATTCTTAGAAAAATATCATCTTTGACATTCTTCCGTTGCAAAATTCCATGTTTTATTGTAGATGAATGAACTTGCGGATATAGCTCGATGTGTGGCAAATGCACCTCTGGATGATGATCGCACAACTTCATATTTATTATCTTGTCTTGATGACTTGCGGGTTGTTGTAGAACGAAGGAAATTTGATGCACTTACTGTGGAGACCTTTGGAACACGTATTGAGAAGCTGATACGGTTAGTATTTTTTCTATTTTACATTATGCAAGACATCTCTGTAACATGGAAAGTACTCCTAGTAAACATTGAACTACATGATAAGCTTTGGTGGAGGTTCTTGTTACACACTGTTTATAGGGAATAGACATAATTTTATAACAGAACTCAGAATACCATATGGCATAACAGTATTGCTACAACTATGTGTTCTGTGTCCAAACTATCTTGGGATTTGACTCTATAGTGAGTAAATATGCGTAGTGAGAGAGAAAGTATTGGTGTATTGTTCAATTATCTCATAAACTTAACCTACTTTACCTTAATATGCATTCTTTTTTTCTCACTTAACACATCTCACCGAATATGAGTAACACCTGATTATCTGTACGAATGATTTTTTTCTTGCTAGTAATTTTTTTTTTCTGAAGTTTGTAATACACACATACACATATATATATACATACAAATGAGCACACAGTGCACACACATACAAACATATATACACACACACATACATACATACATATATACATACATACATACACACATATTCATTCTTTTTTTTAACCCTGTACTTGTGACTACCCCATTGTTTAGTACTGGCAGCAGGTTAAAATCCAAGATAGGTTATGGTGGGCTGCATAGTGCAAATTGTGGACACATGGTGTGCGCTTGTTAAAAAACTGAAATTTCTCTATATCTAAAATAGAAATATATCAAAATTATATAAAAAATAATTAACATAATTCAAACATGTTCTAGTATGGCATGGATCACATAATGCCATTCAGACCAATGTTCTAGCGATGTTATTTATCAAGAGATCCCTCTTGAAGACTTCGTTGATTTACTTGGTCTCCCTCATTACAGGATTAAAACTCATTCAATTTACTTTTATACTGTTGTAGTTCATGAAATCTAATGTAACAGCAGTTCAAGGGAACGAAAGCAGACAAACTTCAACATAGAATAATCGATAGCACAATTTTAAGGAACTCTATCTTAGTATATATGGTTCTGTTGTTGATGTCTAGACTTTGTTATGATCGTGAATGAAAAGGAGCGTGTGCTGATTCTGCTCTGTAACTGCTGCCAGGGATTAAATAAATAAGTAAATAGAAGATGAAACAAACTAAGGTTCTGTTTCTGGTGAAGAAAAACACACAAAACAGAGCAAGGAATAAAAGTTGCCTCTCCTGAATAAAAAAGAAGTCCTTAGCTAAAATGGAGTGTGACATAGAAAACATTGCCACCATTGCAAGATTACAATGCGTAGTTTTTCACATGGCCTTGTCTCTAAAACTTTCCCCTTCAATTAGGGGTGGCAAAACGGCCTAGTTTGTCATGTTTGGGCCTGTGCCCATTAGTCTGGCCAAAACAGGGTAGGGCGGGCGAGACCGGACTGAAAATCCTAATCTATCTCGTCAATGGGTGGGTTGGCTCACCAACTTTTTCTTTTTAATTTTTTTTAAATTTTGTATTCTAAATTTTTTTTTTTACATATGTATATATTAAAAGCACAGAGTATTTTTTAAATTTCAATCGATTAATTAATGTCTAATCAGAATAATTAAAATAATTATTATCTTTGTTATCTTTATATATTAAATTACCTTATTATAATTAGTAATTGGAACTTAATTTGTAAGTGTTAATAATTTATGTTACAATATTATTATATATTTACATGTCAAGTAATATAATACAAAAGAAATATTTTTAAGTTATTCTTTATTTTTATTTTTATTTAAAAAAAGTGGGCTGCTGGTCAGCCCTCTCTGCCCTGCCACTGGTCCACCAAATTGGCTGGCCCAGTTTGCCACCTATACCTTCAATCCACCATTGCTGTAATTTAATTTAATATCATGGACTTTGCTAGTTGTGCTTTGAAATTTTTTGTGATTATTCTTGATAAGTAATAATTTGGTTTGGTAGAGAGAAGTATCTGCAACTCACTGAGATGGTGGATGTTGAAAAGATAGATACAGAGAGCACCGTTGATGATGATGTTCTCTTGGAAGATGACGTGGTTCGTAGCTTGAGAACAAGCCCAATCCATTCATCAAGGGATCGTACCTCTATTGATGACTTTGAAATTATAAAACCTATCAGTCGTGGGGCATTTGGGAGGGTTTTCTTGGCTAAAAAGAGAACAACTGGTGATCTTTTTGCAATAAAGGTATATATTCTTTGTGCTTCGGATTCATCTATTGTATCATCACTTAATTTGAGCATCCATGTACTTGCATTTGTTTCATGCCTGATTGTGCATTGTACTTTTTTTGTGACTTGTATAGAAGAGTTTTTTTTTAATGAAATTGGGTAATAAGTTTTTATAATCTGTATGGAGTTTTATTGAAGTTTACGACTCTTTTTGAAATGCTTATTATAGGGCAAAAGCCGACCTTTTGACGACTCGTTTTGATAGCTTACTGAAAAATAGAGATTAGTTTCTGACATGCTCTTCAAGCTCTCATGTAAACTGTGTTGATCTCTATATTTTATGAATTGTTTTAGCTCTCATAACTTGATGCAGGGAATGCTAGATATGTTATTAAAATCTGATCTTATATTTATTTTTTTCCTTTTTACTTGAAATAATTTCTTCATGAAATTATTCTCGAAACTGTTTCGTTGTGTTCTTTCTTATACTATTTGTATCTTTCAACGGTTAAGTAATTTTAATGCAACAAAATTTTGGTTGTTGCAATTTGCCAATTTCTTTAATCAACTCTGTTGTAAATTTCTTTTTATCTATTGAATATAGTGAACGTAGGTTTGGGATTAATCTCCCTCTTGTGTAAAACTACATAGGGTAATGTATTTATAATAAAGGAGACATGGGTTAAGCCAATGTACAAGATAAAGAATAGTAACAAAAGAAACTAAAGATAAGATATCTAATAGGTTTAACTATTGTGTTTGGTTTGGTTTGCGCCCCCCCCCCCCCC
>Ga0209589_1010732_pt1 | contig 13223 bp, 10 predicted proteins | sample CowpeawhiteBW_FD_187525 | JGI IMG/M metagenome (GOLD analysis project Ga0209589, IMG submission 187525) | Root nodule microbial communities of legume samples collected from California USA - Cow pea white BW (SPAdes) (version 2) | ecosystem: Host-associated > Plants > Roots > Nodule | place: USA...
TTGTCAAAGACTCCATCTGTTCTATGTCCTCTTCCAACTTATCAATCTTTAGACAACCCGAAAGAATGAGTGTTTTAAGAGATTTCAACTTATAGATACTTCTTGGAAGGTTACGCAGGCTAATACAATCTTGAAAGTTTATTAGTAGAACTTTAGTGAGATGACCAATGGTATATGAAACTTCAGACAGCCTTGGACAATCCATGAGTACAAGCTTTTCAAGATTAGGCAAATTTAGAAAGTCTGGAGTTTTTGTTAAATAATAAGAATGGCTAAGATTAAGAATTTTCAACTTCTCCATCAGCTACAAAAAAAAAGAAATACAATGGAAATAAATTAGATGAAAAAAAAATGAAAGCAATTAAAAATGTCATAAACAGTGAAGTGGGATGTGACATATATACTCATGATGCCATTTTTGTTGGGCTATTATATTTTGGTTTAGCTTTCCCTTTTGTATAGACATGGCTATCCTGGTGACTTTTGGTTGACATGGCTATCATAATCCTTTTATGAGTAAAAAGAAACGCTTTATCTAAGTAGCTAAGTTGACTGCATTGAAATAAGCATACATCGTTCAGAAAATAGGTTGTATGTGTCAGGATTTTCTTTGAAGTATGTGAGACTATTCCTTCAATATGCTATTAGAGTTGTACGATGCTTCAATCTTCTAATGCTACGACCTCAGTCATCAAAGACTCGATCATCAGAGAAGTCATACGACTTCTATTGCCTCTTGTTCACCTGTAGTTTAGACTTTGATCGTCTATTTGATTCTTCGTAAGTTGTCTAGCAAACAACAGATTACGATTGTTTACACTATAACCAATCACAGGCTGATTTATATTGGATAAACTCATTATATATACCAAAATTCTAAATGATCACTTATTTCATGATCCCCTGAGGTATTGTAATTCAGATTGGCTTGGTTGTCCTATTGACAAAAGATCCACAACAAGATATTGTCTGTTCATTAGAGGGAATATTGTCTCTTAAAAGGGCAAGAAAAAATGTTGTTAGCCAATCTAGTGCAGAAGCTAAATATAGATCTATGGCTCTAGCCACATTTGAACTTGTGTGAATTAAACAACTCCTTTTAACAATCGAAATTTTAAGAAATTGATAAGATCAAGTTGCATTGTGATAATCAGGTAACCCTCCATATTGCTTTCAATCCTACTTTTCATGAAAGACAACCACCTAGAGACCGATTCTCATTTTATAAGAGAGAAGCTGATGTGAAAGGAATCTATAAGCAGAATGTTGCACTTTTGGTTAATATGAAGCACATCCTCCCTATGGTGAATTTTAAAGGTACTTTGTTTCCCTCTCATACTCTGTATTCATACTCTCTATGTAGATGATGTTTTTGTCTTTTGCAGCGCTAATAAGAGAAGTCTTGGTAGTATTATGCAGCTATTCAGGTCAATGGTTCAATAGTGGTAGAAGTCCTTTTTATACAAATAACTCTCTTAACCCCTTCTAGAGTTATTAAAGATATCTTGGGTTTAAACACTTATTTGGGTGTTCCCTTTTTTAAAAGTGTGCATAAATCCAAATTTCTTAGAGCTATTATTGATAATATTAAAAATAAATTGAGTTCTTGGAAAGGTAAGTTGTTAGTATGATGGGTAGGATCCAATTAGCTAATTCTCGTATCACTGGGATTTACAGCTTTTAGGTTTATGGATTACCTATTAATTTGTTCTAAAAGGGGTGGAGGGATGGATTTGTACTTACATTTGAACCAAAGATATCTTGAAAGCTTATATTGTGACTGTCCGTTCTCATAAGCATGATGGAGTGTTGGGTGTGATCAATCTTGGATAAGAAAACAATCTAGACATGCTTAAGTTGGTTTGGAGCTTTACTTATGGTAATTTAAATTGGTCTCGAGTTATGAGAGCACGTTTTCTAAATAAGTATAATAAAAGAATTGCTCTTCATAAAACTTCATCTATTTGGCCCGACACTAATGATTGGCATGATGTTGTTATTGAAAATCCTAATCGGATCATTGGTAATGGTCAATATGTTAATTTTTGGAATGATTCTTGTCTTTTTGATATTTCTATCTTTCAGCGTCTTGGCATTCCTAAAACCCCCCAGGTATAAGCTCAGGTTTAGGGTTTGTGATGCCTTGAATGGTATTAGTTGGTACATCCCAAGTCTTTTAAATAATATTGAAGATATTTAAAACATCAATTTTATTATTACTGATACGATTGACGAACCTGTTTGGATAATGGATGAGTTTGATTTCCTTAATATGAAGACTCATCCCTTTATTCATACCAATTTTGTTTCACATTGTTAGAGGAAGATTATTTGGTCTAATATCATTCCACCAGCTAAATCTTTAGTTCATTGGAAGTTGTGGCATAATTGTTCACCGTCTGATAAACATTTTAGACAAGAGGCATTAGCTTATGTTGCAGTTGTAGTTGATGCAATCTTAACGAATACAATCTGATTCATCTTTTTTTTTTTTATTGTGTTTTTGCTAAGAATCTTTGGGCCTAGTTAAATTATGTTCTTCCTAATTTCTCGTGCACTCTATTAATGATATTTTGTCCTTTTCATATGAAAGAGTTAGTCGTATCACTTGTGACATTAGGTTTGCTACTATCACCTTTATTATTTGGATCATTTGGAAAACTAGAAATCATGAGATTTAAAAAACCAATCCTCTTTCAATCAACACTTCATTTGGTTCAATGGAATATTCAGATGGCAAGTAAAAGATCTTCTAAATATATACAAAATGATATAACTGATATTTGCAATTTTAAGTTTTTCAATGTTTAGAGTAGAAATTACAAAGCTACTAGACCTAAACAGGAACATTGGTTTATGCCTGATGTTAGCTGGTTAAAGTTTAATGTTGACACAGGTGTTAAAGGCTATCCCATTCATGCTACAAGTAGTGGTTTCTTCAGGTGCAGTAGAGGATAATTTGTTGGAGAATGTACTATCTATTTGGGCATCAAGTCTTCAATTTATGCTGAGTTGATGGTCATCATTGTTGCAATAGAGATTTCTAAAGCTAACAATTACGAACATGTCCAGCTTGAGTGTGACTGCTCTTTGATTTGCCATGCTTTCCATAATTTTGGTATTGTTTTGTGGAGGCTGAAAAATGCTCTTAACATCCTCAAAGTTATGGATTCTAAAGTCTCTCATATCTTTAGTGGGTAATGGATGTGCCATGGTTTTGCTAACATTGGTCTTGTTAATAGATTTGATTTTCTATGCTTTGATGCTTTACCTTCTCGTGTTAGTGACAATAACCACATCCAAGATATTGTCTGCTTTGAAGTTTGGAACTCCTATCACGGTTTTGCCCCTAAAAGGCACCTACAAGGGTTGGAGAACGAAGATGTATTTAAATTTACTCTAGGCAATGACTCTAAGGGTCGTGTAACTATTGGGCGTACTGAAACAAGGCCTCAAGTCGAGGACTAAGGAGAATGAAGTTTATCTTAGGAACTTCATTTTCGTTTCTATCAGTTTCATTTTCGTTTCTATCAGTTTTATTCTTAAAAAACGCTTTGGAGGCATGAAGGAAAGGAGAAAGGTGTATTTAAATTATCCTGTCCTCAACTCCTAAGCGATATGAAACTATTACATATACCAAAACACTTTCTTTTATTGAATTTTCATGTGGTGATGAGACTTTAAGATGCCAACCTAGTTGGGATGTTAATGTTTTATTGTAATGCCCTTATATGATTTAAATAAATCAAAAACAACGCATGAAATTCAAAAAACTAAATTAATACCTGAGTTCCTTTCCACACCATGGTAATCTTACTGTTTTCTAACTCAATAGAAACTAGACTTCCTTGATAAAAGCTTGTTGGTATGAAGGCAAAAGGAAATCCATGCCAACAAATCCATCTAAGGTCTTTGGAAAGATATTCAAAATCTCCAACAAGTTCTACACCAGAAAGTTGCAGCAACCTAAGTTTCTTCATGTTCATAAAGGCTTTAGTGCTTAGAGATTTTGTATTACTTCTTGGTAACTTCAAAGTCAATCCCTCGATAAATTTTGTTCCCTATAATAGAAAAAAGGAACGGTAAAATATGCATAGCTAAAGATACATAGCAGTTAAAACCCTGATAAAAAAAAAAATCCTTTTTTCTGGGACATAGAAAGAAACAAACAATTCACAACCAAACTAATTTTTAAAATTCTTGTGACAATGAATCGAACAAATGAATGTTAATAACCAACTCATAAATGTGTGCAATGCTTCCATTAGCTTTATATATTTCAAATACTAGAATAATAAATGAAGGTCTTACACTTTCTTTTGATAACACAATCAAGCACATCCTCGTGAAACCATAACCTGCTACGCTCCTCAAGCTCCATTGGTGATTTTGAACGAATAATTTCCCTTCCCATGTCTCGTACCAAATCATGCATTCCAAGTTGGTTCTTATCATCCACGGTTACAAGACTTCGCTCTACCAAGATACGTATCCCATTTTCTGCAAAAAGTCCACAACCATTCAATATATTTATAACATCATTTCGATCCTTTCCTATAAAGAAACATGCTATATCAAGGAATATTCCTTTCTCAGTATCATCACTTAAACCATCATAGCTTATTTTTAACTTCTCATGTACTTCATCATTAGGAATTTTCCTAAGCTTTTCCAATACGCTCTTCCACTCTGTTACCTCCATATCAAATAAATAAGACCCAAGGACTTCAAGAGCAAGTGGCAATCCCACAGAATAAGCAACTATGTTTCTTGAAAGTTCAATAAAACCTTCTTTGGGACTTGCTTGCTTGAATGCATGCCAACTAAAAAGCTCAATAGATTCATCTACATTCATTCCTGTCATTGCAAAAACTTGGTCGACTCCTTTCCCTCTAAGTAAATGTATGTCTTTGGTTGTGATGATTATTCTACTCCCCGAACCAAACCATTCACGATCTCCACACAAAGCATGTAATTGTTGTAATTTATTTACATCATCAAGTATAAGAAGTATCCTTTTATGGCAAAGTCTTTCTCTTAATATAATTTTTCCTGTTTCAATGTTATGTATCCTTGTATTGTTTTCTTTGTGGATATCGAATAGAAGTTGTTCTTGTAAACAAACGTGGCCAGCTTCTTGCCGCCAAACCTCCCTAATATCCGCTAGGAAACTCCTTCCCTCAAAATTACGGCCAATCTTATTGTAAATTGCTTTTCCAATAGTTGTTTTACCAATGCCTCCCATCCCCCATACCCCAAGTAGTAGAACATCGTTTGATTGTTTTTGTTCTAGCAATTGAACCATTTCTTGCACTCGAGATTCTACTCCGACTAGTTTACTGGCAACAAACAACTCTGTCTTGTCCAACAAACTTGTAACATTTTTAACAATATTTTTCACAGCTTCGCTTTCATTCCTACAACAAAAAGCCATGCTATATGCATCAAAATAAAAGGAAAATTTGAGTAAGAAGTTATACTTGTACAAATGTGTGTTGTTTCTTTCATCTAATGCACTATTTTGATTTTTAAGAACTATTTTGTAGCATGTGTCGATAACTATCCTTTAGAATGGGACAAGAAATTTAGTGGGGAAAAATCTAGAGCGACACAACTGAGAATGTAAGTAATCGAAAACTAAAGTGAAACGGATTATTTTTTGAATAGTTCGTAGAAATTACTTCTCTTGAAACATTTTTATCCCTATTTTTTTGTTTTATAAAAACAAATCCATTTATGAACATGAAACAAGCATGATCATGTTCTTGGTACTTTAACCAATGTTTGTTTGATTTCTTGAAAATACAGCTAAGTAAACAAGAACTATTATATCATCAAACCATTAGTATTAATTTCTAATTAATTATAAATATTATTTCATATGAATTTTCAAGTTTATATTTTCTATCAGCACTCATTTACCATAATTATTATTACATTGTCATTTATATTTCCTCTGGTTTCATCTTTTGAATAGTTATCTTTCTACAAGATTCTTTATACATGACCTCTGAATGGTAAAATTAACGAGGAAAAGAACTGCAGTGAAAAGGCTGATTTAAAAGGTTATCAAAATTTAAAACTTGTGCATTTATGATATTGTGATACATAAAACTTTGAACTATACAGTAATAGTATTTCACTGAAAAAATAATTAGAGAAAGTAGAAGTGTTTCATCACCTAGAATTGAGGATTACAATCCCGGAGATGGCAGCAGCCTCACGAAGTGCGTCCCTAGCATGCTTCATGTGGTACTTGATCTCATCATCCGTTATTCCTCTTCATACATATTATGAATTTCTGTTAGTTTTAGAGACAATGTTTAGTAAAAACGGGAGAAAGTAGGGGTTTCATTACCTGTAATGCTGGACTACCAATGTCGAGATGCCAACAGCCTTATAAAGTGCCATTCTCCAATGTTTCACAAGGCTCTCTATGCGGTTGTAAGACTTCAGCATTTTGATACTTCTATACACATTAAGAATTTACTAAATGTTAGTGCAAGAGGCAATGTTAAGTAAAACATGAAACCACAAAGTGTTTCAATTATCTCTCGGAGAGGAGTGGTAAGAGAATCTCTTTGACACTCTTTCTAACCTTCTTTTCACTATTTGTTCAAATTGATTAGAACTTGCTATTTTAGATAGGTTTAATTTCTAAATCATGAAAATGGTTCATAAACTGAGAGAAAATGTAAGGACTGAGTTAAATTGTTTGCGTAGAAATGGTTTAAATGAGATGAAGTACGAATATTTTATTAAAGTTGTTAGATATATTACGTCTATTGTTTATTAGGAAAAATAGACATCGTTTGATATTGTAGATATGGTTAATATTGTTTATTACAATATCTTCTATTTATCATATTTATGTTTGATTGTCATATTATATCACTCTTTATTATAAATACATTCACCTTATGTGTATTTTAGACACAAGAGAAATTAAACCTATATAGTTTTTCTCAATATTCAACATAAAGATTATGTAAGTTAATTATTCAACTTTAATTTCATATAAACCATTATCTTCCTAAAATCATTTTCCTCTGCCTTCTCTCTAAATTTCTAAAATAGTCATTCATCTTATCATATAGATTTAACTTTAAGTCCACCTTAGAGATCCTAGAGAAGAGTAGAGTACTCACTACTACAAAAACTCATATTTCCTACCAATTTTGTTTTGATTTTTTTTTTGTAGGAAATACTTATAAATTTTGTTATGAAAAAAAAATTTGTAGGAAATTCCTGCCAATTCTTTTGCAAAATATTTTGTATAAAACACTTTTCGCAACAAATTTTGTAGAAAATACTTGCGAATTCTATAATTTTGTAGGAAATAATTACCCACGAAGGAATTATCTGTCAATTAAAATTCTTAGAAAAAATAACAGGAAAAAGTCTTTTCTTGCAAATTTTTTTAACAAATTTATAAGAAAATTCGCATGTAATATGAGATGTTTTAGTAGTGACTTTTGTCCAATCAAATGTCCAATCAAATGTCACTATTAATTAAGTAAGAATATTCATAAAGTATGAAGCGTTTCTATTACCTTGGATCTAAGTCTACAACTCCTGAGCTCTGAACAACCACAGAAAGTGCCTCTTTCCAACGCTTCAGGGGCTTGTTTACCCTTTCAAACTTACATTCATGTTGTGAATTTAAAAAATGTTATTCTTAGAGACAATGCGCTGTAAAAATCAAAGGAAGCAGAGAGCGCTTCGTTGCCTGGCACATAGGATTTCAGTCGTTGAGAAACCACCAGTCTCACCAAGTGTCGTCCTCCAACGCTGCTTCCAATCCAGCACCTTTTCTTCTTCCTCTGCCGAAATCTTGCTCAAAAGGCGTTGAAATGCTTTCCCAAAGTCTCCTGTTTAATGACGGACTTTAGATGGATCAACGTCATAGAACACTGGTATCACCACTTGCCCTATGATTCTGTGACACTCCATTATTTTCTCTAACTCTTTCAAACACCACCACGACTCTGCATAATTTTTCGAGAAAACAACAACAGATATTCGAGACTCTTCGATCGCTAACCGTAGAGAGGGTGAAATTTGCTTTCCCCGTGGAAGTGACTCGTCATCCTTGAAAACAACGATTCCTGCATTCTGAAGAGCCGTGTAGAGATGCGAAGTGAAAGAAGCACGTGTGTCTTCCCCTCTGAAACTCAAAAACACTTCAAAGTTTCTGCTGCCCATTTCCTGGTACCGATCACGAAGAAAGTCCATTTCCATCTCGTCATCGCCATCTGACAGAGACATTGAAGAGTTGAGAGTTCTTTGTTTGCGAAGCACGAAAATAAAGCCTTAGAGAAATGCTTTGGAGCAAATCACAGCCATTTTTCTCGTTGGGTCAAAGTTCTGACTGACAACACCATAATGACGACAAACAATTGCCGAAAAATTTGCCGCGTGAACTTTTAAATGAATATTTTAACACTTAAAAAATAAAAGAAATATTCGTAGTCATACTTTTACGCTAAATCTTGTCAACTTTAGAGGTTTTTTATTTTTTTCATTATTAAAGTTTTAAATATGTTTGTAGTTTAAAAACATATTTATTTTCTAAATAAATAAATGGTAAATTTAGTGTAGTTAACATTTATTCTGGTATAATAAATATATTTAAATTCATTAATTTTATTTAATTATTATTCATGATTAATAGTTAAGAGTCCAATTCTTGTATGGAACCAACGTCTGCCTATCCTCCTCGAGATATTCATCCGTGGGTTACCTGCCAGTATTCTGATGTTCAAGTCAGCATACTTTGAAATAGTGTGTACACTAAAATTAAATTAAGACTAGTCCTTTTACCTTTGGACCATGAACCTTATTTTATACTACCTAACTTTGGTTCTAGGTTTATTATCTTTCATAAATACTAATAAACATCATGAATACCTTATTGTAACTGTCCAAGATCTGAATGCACTATTATATTTCCATGTCTCGCTGAGATTCGGCGTTCATGCTTGTATATCCTCGCACTAGGTCAAGGTGTGTCTGCCCTTTACTAGATCGAGATGCACTCAACCTTTATGGTCTAAGATGTACTCGGTCTCCCTAGGCCGAAATGTTCCTGACCCTTCGCTACACCCAGTCACTCACTCCTTCCACCATCAACTTAGGTCCTCCATATCCCAAAACGAACCAACTATATCTTGGGCCGACTATATCCCGTTTTCCTTCTACGCTATCAACATCGTTTTCTCATGTCGCACTGGACCGAGTACATTTTGGCTTGCCTATACAAGTCCAATTTTCAACATTGAAAGATTAATTAATGATTATATATTAATTTTACCTTCCTGGCCTTTCGCTACACCCAGTCACTCCTTCCACCATCAACTTAGGTCCTCCATATGCCAAAACGAGCCAACTATATCTTGGGCCCACTGTATCTTGTTTTCCTTCTACGCTATCAACATCGTTTCCTCATGTCCCATTCGACCGAGTACATTTTGGCTTCCCTATACAAGTCCAATTTTCAACATTGAAAGATTAATTAATAATTATATATTATTTTAAATTATAAGAGATTACATACTTTAAAATTATTTTAAATATTAAAATAATTTTAAACCTAAAAAATTTAAATTTAAATTATGACTTTTTATTATAATGAAAATATATATTAATGTTTATTATATCAAAGAGATGTTGCAGTTTCATATGTAAAACCTCGATAATATTCACGTATGTACATTTTAATATTTATTATATATATTTTATAAGGTTAAAACTAAAGTAAAAAATAATATCATAAAATTTTAATGTCAACAAATTTCTTTTTCATCGTAAAGAAAATAAAAATAAAGGAAAAAAACAATCGATATATATATATATATATATATGATGAGTCCATGACTCCCCATGAAGATAATAAGCAGTGGCGAATCTTGACCAAAAGTGTCAGAGAGGTCAAAGTAATATAATTTTGAGATCATTATATTCGATCATTAGTATAATGCTTTAAAAAATGACTTCTCTAACTGAACATCTTTTATCATTAGTATAATGCTTCAAAATATAATATGTGAAGACATAGAATCTATCTTGTTTTAGTCAATAATTTCTTTTTCATCACTCTTAAACGACCGTTCTTTATCAATATACATTTTTTGTAAATAATACTAAAAAATAATTGATCATAATCTAATAAAAAATTAAGACACGTAATTATTAAAAGAAAAATATATTCACTATTATTTTTTTCTATATTCATAAAAAAAAATGAATATACAAAAAGCTCACGAGATAAAAAAAATAATATTTTCATTATCAAGTAAGACAAGAGACGGGTAAAGAAGAGGATAAATAAGAAATATAATGAGTTTATGTCTAACTTTTTTTTCTTTAAAAACAAAAAGATGACATATGAGAGCGAGAGATTATTACAATTTGTGAAAAATTAAAAAGACAATGAAAAGGAAAATAAAAATTATGTTAATAAATATTTGGTTTAATTACTCCTTTGATTCATGCTTTCGTTTAAAAATGTTAAGTCGGTCCTCCAATTTTTTTTTAATTCGGTCATTTACGATAAATTTTGTTAAATTCCTCGAAACAGATTAATGATCTTTTCAATAAAATTAAGACTCTTAATATGGATGATTTACTTTGTTGGTATAATTAACTTAATCCTAGTATCAATTTTTAAATAAAAATAGGGACGAAAAGAAAAATTAAACCTTAATATTTTTATTTTTTATTATATTTATTTTTATATTTTATTATGTATTTACATTAAATGTTATGATTAAATAAAAGAAATAAAAAATAATCTATTTTTTAATTTCTAATATATATTACCTACAATTTAAAAATTTTAAAAAATTTAATAAATTTCAAATATATATATATATATATATATATATATATATATATATATATATAACTAAAAAAAAAAATCAAAATTTGGGGGGGGGGGGGCAAGCCCCTCCCTGCCCCCAAAGAGATCCGCCATCGATAATAAGAACTTCAATAAATAATTAAGTTAATTCATTTCTTTCTTGAGATATTTTTTATCTTAAAAATAAGTTCTTATTATCTTTATATATATGAGAAACTCATATATAAAGATTGTGACATCCCATTTTAAATAGAATAATTCTACTAAATTAAAACATCACATAATTATGAAATAAAAGAGCAATAAGATGAACTGTATACATAAAGATTCACTGTTGCAGTCATCCATGGAAGTACTTAAAAGATACCAAGGCATACCAAACAAAATACCATGAGCTAAACATAAATCTAAAAGTGAACTGTTTTGCAAAAGAGTTGCTCATAGAGCAAGGAATTGCAAAAGCATTAGGGTCTTAAAAACTGTTCCTGAGAGCCATAAATAACAGGACCAGCTAAACTGCACTGTTGCTACCACCATATCCACCTTTAGCATTTCTCCCATCTGCTCCCACTGTCACAACCGAAATCGCGACGGGATGACGAACCAAAAAATAAAATTTGTAAAAAACAGAGAGTTTGGAGTCGCCACCATAGTTATTATAGGAAACTATGGAAAACCATAAAAAAGAGCAAGGTCTACGAAAACAGAGATTGGGGGTACGAGAGTTAATTACGCGTAGGGAAGGTGTTAGCACCTTACAACGCCCATCCTAAGACGGTAACTTTAATTAAAATATAAATTGATGTGGTCTCCTTTAAATACTTTTTTTTAAAAAAAAAATAAATAATAAATAAATAAATTATAAATAAATAAAACGAAATAAAAAAAATAAATTAATAAATTAATAAATTAACAATAATAAATAAGTAAATAAATAAATAAATAAAGATGACAAAGAAAAACAAAGGAAACAAAAAAGATTTTTTTTGTTTTTTGGGCCCGACAAGGATTACTCCTTGCTCCTACGTATCTCCATTCATAATGGAGAATCAGGGTCACGTAGTTCTTTATGAAAAGAATTTTTGAAAACAATTTGTTCGAAGATGTTGATATCACTCTTTTTTAATATTTGAAAATTTTGTATTTTTTAGTAATCTTATAGAAAAGCGAAGGTATTAAGTACTAAGTCGACGCAAGCGGTCACACGAGCACTTATACATTTTAAAAGTTAAAAAGATATTTAAATTATTTATTTGTTATTACCTCCTCTAGAAAAACTTTCGAAATAAGACATTGATACCTAACAAAATTTGACTATTTTATATTCACAATTTATGAAAACATTAGGAAAAAAAATGAATAAAAGATTAGGAAATAACGTTTTAGGATTAAACATATTATCTTAATATGAAAAAAATTTACAACCCTTAACATGAAAAAAATATGGCACAACACATTCATACAACGTCAAAACATGATATCTCTCACTTACTCACGCAACAATGTTCACAACCCAAAGCAATCAACAAAACCTTAATTATAAAACTAATGAACCCCAAAAAGCATGACAATAAAGTTGTTTTTTTTATATCAAAAGAAATAGTGAAAACATCAAGTTCAACCAAGATAAAAAAACATCTCGAGAAATACTGCATGACACAAATAAAATGAAATAAAATTTGCGAACCTGAATGGGAGATCAGACTTACAATAGCTGCGTTGGAACACTAAGAAGCACGTAGGGGTGGCGATTGAGGGTGAGTGGGTTTTTTTTTATGTGCGAGGGTTAAAAGAGAATGTGTGCTTAGAGTGAGAGAGGGCTCTAGAAATTTTTGAGAGAGAAAAATTCCTTTCCTTCTTTTTCTGATGGGTTTATATACACAAGATTATAAATCTAATGTAATCTCGTAATAAAGGTTTGCCTTAACTACAACGAGTTTTAAAAGGCAAGAACTGGTCTTAAAATGATTACAAAATGAGAATCAAATCATATAAAAAAAAGAGCACAAAATCAAACGTGATCAGCAAAATTAATTTTAATTAGTAAAAGAGATTTTGTTTTGAATTATATTACTACTTTCTCTATCTGGGAACAAAAGGTGTCATAAAATCAGAGCACAAAATCAGAGTAAAAAATTCTAAATATTAGAGCATATTCTATTTCTAATTGTTAGACTAACTTCTTAATCTGGAGCAGAAACGACAAAGCATAGAATGGGGGTGCGAAAACTAAATTTTGGGCTACCATTAGTTGCAAGAAAAACGGTGTGGGTGTATAGAGTATTTTGGGCTAAAATAGAAACAAAGCCTCAAAAGAAAATACATACAAGATTAAAACAAAGTTTTTTTCTTTTTATTTATT
>Ga0209589_1010733_pt1 | contig 13223 bp, 7 predicted proteins | sample CowpeawhiteBW_FD_187525 | JGI IMG/M metagenome (GOLD analysis project Ga0209589, IMG submission 187525) | Root nodule microbial communities of legume samples collected from California USA - Cow pea white BW (SPAdes) (version 2) | ecosystem: Host-associated > Plants > Roots > Nodule | place: USA...
TATTATATCATATCTAATTTTTCATTTTTTTTCTATGTGTAGGTGGATCGAATACAAATGAAACCACTGATCATTTGTAAAATTAATAAATATTTTGGTTATTATAAAATTTTAGTAATGTGTAATTGTTAAGTTTTTTAAATTTTCTCTAGCTGTTATTTGATACTTTAATTTGAGATTTATACTACTATAATATTTTTCTTAATATTTGACATCATGAAAAGAAAAAGAATATGTTATTTTAATATCGAATATTTGATAGTATCATGATTCCTTTGGTGTGATTTTTAAATTTTTTTATAAAAGTTATTTAATTGATATTTGGAACAGTAAAAGAATGGGTATGTGTATGGGTATAAGAATATATCCATTACCCAGTAGGAATGAGAATAAATCAAAAGTTGTATACATGATGGATTTGAGATGGAAATGATGATGAATTTTTATTATAGGGATGAAGATGGGATTATGATACTGGTACATTTAAAACAAAGAAGCTCATTTTGCTATCTAAACCCTCGAATCCCTCGAATCCATCTTCGTAACCAAATCGAGCCTAAAAATTGAAAGTATAATTACTGATTTGATACTCCAATTTTTTGGTTAAGTTCAATTTGGTCCCATACTTTTGGTTTGTTCAATTTAGTACCCCAATTATTTAAAAGGATTCAATTTGGTCATCTCCGTTAAGTTGAAGTTATCACTGTGTCCGTACAGGACACGTATCAAGCCGTTGAATTTTTAATTTTTTAAAATTTTTAATTTCTTTTTTCAAAAAATTTAAAAACTGCCACATGTTAGTTTATCATTGTGCCACGTGACAACTTACAATCATGACACATGACAGTGATAATAATTGTTTTCAATTTAGTCCTCTTGTTCAGTTTAGTACCCCAATTCTTTAAAAACGATCCAATTTTATTCTTACCAATTTGAGACCAAATTAGTAACTAAGTTTAATTATAACTTATATATACATGTTAAAATAATTGTTTTGAATTTATACATCAAATCACTACATCTAAATATTTAAATTATTTTATTTTTTACAAGTGTAAAAAATTTCAAGTGTAAAAAATTACAAAGGTAAAAAATGTAAAAAATAAAATAATGTAAGTATTTAGGTGAAATAATTTGATGTATATATTAAAAAAAGTTATTGTAACATTTATATATAAGTTGTAACTAAGTTTATTTACTAATTTGGTCTCAAATTGGAGAAGACAAAATTGGATTGTTTTAAGGGTTAAGTATGTTTTTAGTCCCTGAACTTTGACCCAAAATTGAAATTCGTTCCTAGCCGAAACTTTGATAAATTTTGGTCCTAAACTTTAAAAAATGAATGAATATAGTCCTTTTAACTCAATTTTGTTAACTTCTTTTTAGATTTTGAATGCATTTCTCAGTAAATATATAGTCGAGAATGTGTCAAACGGCATAAACAACTCCAATATTAACATGAAACGCATTCGACATGTTGAAAAAAAGTAATTGAGTTAAAAAGACTATATTCATTTATTTTTAAAGTTTAAGGACCATAATTTATCAAAGTTTCGATTTTTGACCAAAGTTCAGAGATTAAAAACATACTTAACCCTTGTTTTAAAGAATTGAGGTACTAAATTAAAAACAACTATTACCATTGTCATGTGTCATGATTATAAACTGTCACGTGATATGACGGTAAACTGACACATGACAGTTTATAAATTTTTACAAAAAAAAAAATTAAAAATTAAAAAAAAAATTAAAAAAAATTAAAAATTTTACAAACCAAATTAAATATTTTTTTAATAATTAAAATATTAAATTGAACGGAACTTAACCAAAACTACCAAATTAGTAATTATACTGTACTTACAATAAAACTGCACATTGTTTCTAACTGAGACGGGGAAGTCCAGTACAGAAATCAGAAAACAGCAATAAATAAAAATTTGCAAAACTGAAATTACTGTTGCCTTGAAAATGATAATACCACCGCGACCAGGCGCGTGGTTAAAACCGACATTCCTTGGCTATCTCATAAAGTGACACCCACTTCAATCATTCTTCTCTACCCTCTAAAAGGGACGTATGATACAATCTCTGTACTGGCGCGTGAGTCCAACATTCTCCATCTCTCTCCAGGAACTTTATTGAAGAAACAATCGCTTTACATTATTAGACCGCGAATCAGCAAAAGCATTCACTTTGTTCACACTTTTTTCACTGCACCTTCTCACTCACACTCTCTCTCAACTCAGGTACACACACAAACCCATTTTCCCAGAGAGAGTGAAGACCTTCGCTGCAGCTAGAGATGGCAGAGGGAAGAGGGTCCACTCTCGTCCACCTTTTGGTCGTTGTGTTGAGCTTGGTCGCGTTTGGCTTCGCCATTGCCGCCGAGAGGAGACGAAGCGTCGTAAGCCACTTTTTTTTTTTCTCATCCACACACTTTAATTTTATTTACATTGTTAAGGGTTTTTTTTTTTTTTTTTTTTTTTTTTTTTTTTTTTCTCTTTTTTTTTAAGGGTTTTTTTTTTTTTTTTTTTGCTTTTGTTCGCTTTTAGTAGCCTACCTCCTCGTATGTTTAGTGTTTCCGCGCGAAGATAATTGGGTCGTATCTTCGCAATTTGACATAGATCTATGTTGAAATTTATGTCTGGGTTTTGTAGTTGCCTTCCCTTTTCCATAACCACTTATAAAGAATATGAAAACGATGAAATGAACTGAGCTTTAATGAATTGCGCTTATCTTGTTAATGAAACTAATACACTTACTCTCTCTCTCACGCGTTATTGTATACAAGAAAAAAATATATGAAAAATCTCTAAAATATTCTTGATTTAATTGAAGTTTTATTTTTAGTACTCCACTTTTATATTAAATTTCAATAGAGTAATTTAAATGATTGTTAATTAAATGTTAAGAACTATCTTTTTCTATTAATGTATTTTTTTCTTACATGAAAGAGTAACTTTTATAGATGGAAGTTCATTTAGATTACCAGAAAATTATTTTACCTCATTTTATTTTATTTTATTTTATTTCTGTAAGTCCTTAGATGGAAGCTTATTTTGGGCTTATTGAGTTTAGGGTTTAGGGGCCTTGTGGGTATGTATGTCTCTAAAACCCTGAAAATTTTGAAACTTAAGATAACACTAACATTAGCCTTTCTGTAATCAAATCTTCTGGAACCTGTTTTCCAACATTAAGTCACCAGAAGAGGGAAATAATGGTTTTATTTATTGTGTTACCGAAATAGTAAAATTGTTAAGAATTTGATTAGAAGGGATATAACCATTTGGTAACAATTAATTTATTTTCCTAAAACTTTTGTAATAGAAGAAATGCAGAGGATTTTGATCCATGTATATTTCTGTAAGGTGTACATTAATGAAACCCATTCTAAAATTTTAGGGATTTAATAAATTATTTAGTGAAAATGATCAAGCCAGTAGGACGTATTAACAATCTATTCAGGATGAATTCTTTAATAAAAAAAAAATATAAGTTTCTTGGCTAATGATTGTAATTTGTAAACTTAGAGAAAACCAAAATTTGCATTGTTATCTTTTGGTGTGCTTTAATACACACATAGTGAAGTTTGCATTACTTTGGTAACGAGAGAGAAGCTGGACCTTCTGTACGGTCAATTCAGTACACATTGTTCACTGTGTTAATAAAAGCATCAAGTAGAGACATCTTATTTTAACAAGACATTTACAATGAAGAGAAACGAAAGGTTATGTATGATATGTAATTAGTGGTGGGATAGACAGAGGAAAAGGAAGTACATTTTTATAAATTGTTGTACAATGAACACACTGGAGCATATTGTTTATTCATCATTTTTCAACTCAATGTTTCTCTCTTATACTTTCTTATACTTTAGAATAGTATTGGAGTCATTAAGATTCTATACTAGTTAAGTTTGTTGGGTCCTTTAGTTCCACACTCTAGATGTTATTCTTTGACAAGAAAGGGTATGTTGGAGATTCCTTATTTATTAGAGATATAACCAAATTATAGGTGGGTGCAAACCTTATCCTATTAAGTCGATTTTGTGAGGTTGAGTCAGACTTAAATTTCACTCTCTTAACGTCGGTTTCCTAAGTGCTTGGGTACTTATCATAACAGAACTAGATTTATGTGTTTCTCTAATGCATGATTGGATGTATTTTGATGTGAGAATCTCAGCATTGTTTCCTCAACCATTAATAATGCTCCAAATCTTGAGTAACTAGCTTTTGGTTCGTACAACCTCTGGAAAGATTTTACTGTCAGTATAATTCAGTTTAACAAGAATACGAACAAATGTTCTAGTTACTTTATTCATCATGTCACAATACTGGATATAAGCTTACTTATAGCTGTGTATTCAATAATAAGATGATTGGGAATTCTACAGCTTGTCCTATTCGATTGTTATTCAAATACTCTGCTGATAAGAATTATCTTTTCCCAATTACACCCACAACATGTAAAGGGTTCATTTGCTTTTTCTCTGCCCCTTGGCAAGTGGTACAACGCCAAAATAATTGTGTTGGGAATGATATGACATAAACTCTTTATATTGTCTGTTCTCAAGAGTTTCTTAAAGGAGCATACCTTATTTGTGTGACTGAGCTTGAGCCTGAGTCTGAATTGGATTGCATATAATTGATGAAAAAATTGCTTATCATGCATTTTTTCCAGCTTGATAGCCACATCTAAATGCCTTGACTTGAACATGTTATTTTCGTCTATAGTCTTATCTTAAAGATCCCTATCAAACATAGAGCCTTTTTTGTCATTGAAGAATTTTGTTTGTCAGTCGCTAGTTCTTCTTGGTATTTGGTTCAAATGACCTGATTTTTTAATTTTGGGAAGGACCTCTACCTAACCCCCATAATCAGTGCAACTGATCCTGAAAATCAACTCACTTTTAAATGCTTGCCGCAGTTCTTGTTGTGTCATTCATGCTTTTGTAAGCCATTTTTTGCCACTTCTCCTTCCATGTGAACAGGAAGGAAAATATATGACTGTTAAAGGAACTTGTTGATCTATTGGTTGGTGTTGACTGGTTATAAAAGAGCACCTTCGATGGGAAATAACATGTTAAACGATAAAATAACACTTTTATAGAGCATATCCAGCACTGTAATTCAGAGTCATGGTGAATTTATCACCCTACAATGCAACTTGCATAATGGAAAGTCTAGACATAGTTGTTGCTGCATTTACCTCTACCACCCTTCAGTTAAAGTTTTTGCAATCATTGTTTGCCTTAAATAAGTTGTACTACTGTATCTATTTTACTTTTAATATTCTTGTTAATTTGCATTGACAAGGCTGGCCCTTTTTTTCTTTGCTCTTACTTGTCAGGGAACCATGTTCAAAATTGAAAAAACAAATGAAACATATTGCAGCTACAGTTCAGATGTTGCGACTGGTTATGGAGTGGGTGCTTTCCTGTTTCTTCTTTCAGGTGAATCACTGTTAATGGGAGTGACAAAGTGCATGTGCTTTGGGAGGCCCTTAACACCTGGGGGAAATCGAGCGTGGTCCATTATATATTTTCTTTCTTCTTGGTATGAATTCTAAATTCTTATACAACAATTTCTATTTCGCATTATCAAAGAAGTGTAAGAATGATATATGTTTCAAATGTATGCTTCTGATATTCAACCAACTTAAAAATATCATTTTTCTCGTTACTCATATTAAGTTTCTGGTCCCAACAACTTACAATATACGACTCATTGAATAAAGACCACATAATTGTCATGGAAATGTAAGATCATTCATCGAGATCACTTTTTTTATGCATTCCCAGGATCACTTTTCTGGTGGCAGAAGCGTGTTTGATAGCAGGGGCAACCAAGAATGCCTATCATACCAAATACCGTGGAATGATTTATGCTCAGAACTTTTCCTGTGAAGCCTTGCGGAAAGGTGTTTTTGTTGCTGGCGCAGTTTTCATTGTTGCAACCATGATTCTGAACGTATACTACTACATGTACTTCACAAAGGCAACAACCACACCAGTTTCTCATAAGGCAAATCGGGTGAGCTCAACAGTTGGAATGGCAGGATATGCATGATAACAAATTTAGTCTTAATTTCAATGGATGTCTCGATGATTATCACTAAAACGGTGGTTTTCATTTGGTTTTTCCTAGCTAATCGGTGTTCATAATGTTCATGTGGATGTTACTTGTCAGAAGCAAGCTATATATATTATAGTTAGGTAAAGAGGGTCTCATCATGTTGTTGGTTTTCAGATAAACTTGATATTCAAAGTGTGTACAATGCTTTTGAGGCTATGTTTCCCTCTAAATGGAACTGGGATTTTTGAAAGCTTATTTAAAGATGAAGATGAGCTAGTTGGAGGCTTCATTTTTGTTACTCAAATTTTTTTAGGAAAGTTGTTCTTTCTTGAAAGAAAGAGTAATTACGATATATTTGTCATAATTTCTCTGCAATAGGGTATGAATACCATTATCCAACTAACTAATAGTTGGGCTTTAAGAAAGTTAAAAAGATAATGTTATTGTATCTTGGAAATGGTATAATCTATCATGGTTTACTTATTTTATCCTTTCTTTTGTATTTATTATTACTTATTATGCTAATTTATATAAAAAATCGTTTTTAAACTAAGTTAACTAATTGAGTTTTTCTATCAAGCAAAGATTCCAAATGTTATGATAATAATGATAGAATTTTAATACAATCAACAAAGCAAAAGGTAAAATAACATTATAAGTGGCATTGATCTTCATTTTTATGTCAACTTTAACATCGTATTTAATTTAATTAAAGAGGTATCACACAGAAATATAATGACGTGGTCTTGGAGTATAAACCTCATTTCATACAACATGGGTTATAGTCCTAGGGGAAAAGCCCAAATAAAAGAAGTTCAGTCCAGGTAGATTATGCAGCGGAATCACCCAAATCATGTTATGACTCGTAAACAATACATTTAGACTCAACTCATCCGCATACTGAAACCAATACTTTTGATGTTATTTGACGCACAATAATTTCTATATGTCTATTATGAATGTGAACTTCCTGGGATCGATAAACTTTTTGAATTTGATTAACCAAAGAAATACGACTTTGCGCTATAGTTAGCTCAACACTAATGAAGAATCCCCAAGGAATGCCAAGAATTCTTGTTATACGCCCATTCCAAGTATCCACTCTCTTTTCCAGGTTTATGGATATTGAATCAATCGAACGAACTTCCAATTCGGCTCACCCCCGAGCTAAGTGTTATAATGTCTCGATCCCCTGTAACATCCCGTCAGGATATTACGAATTTAATAAAATAAAATAAAAGAAGTAATTACATAACAATTAATAATACCTCATTTCCCAAAACACGGGAAATTTAAAACTTTATTAATTTAGCAATAAGTCCATAAATACAAAACTGCGAAAAACAAAGAAAAATATCCCATAATCATCACCTTTTCGTAGCTAAGCCTCACAAGCTCCACCTGCATCATCACTTGCTCACGTGTACCGCGTACACGATCATCGCCAAACACAAACAAATAGGGTGAGCTAACAGATAAAGCAACATAGAATATGCCAACACACATATACATGTATAAATGATAAAAAATAACACATTTATTAAACAAAAATTCTTCCCTTATACCGCATGACCACAACCATATACAATATCCTTTCATTTCCCCCTGAACTTACTCCATTTCTATCATATGGCCACTACCATGTATACAGATGCACCTCGTGGAAGACTCGTTACCTTCCTTCCACATGACCACAACCATGTATATTAATGTACATCAGGGAGACTCATTCCAGCTCTTCCACATGGCCACAACCATGTTAGTAGTGGTTTACATCTTCTATTAAGTATCTCAAGGCGCCTTGCTGCCACACCTATCGGCCACAACCAATAGAGCACGTGCGGAAACCATGCTACAGATCACACACTGTAACGCCAGGTGGAGTTCCCAATTACGAACATAATCCGTAACGTCCCAGGACTACCAAAATCGTCAGCAAACACTGAGGAGGGCAATCCATCTGGACCCGTCCGTACTGGCCACAACCAGCACATTCACACCAGCAACAATCGCCAACCTGAGCCACAACTCAAAGGTACCTCATGTTCATCCGCTATCCCGAGCCACAACTCAAGGGAAGTCATTCCGGGCCACAACCTATAAAATGCCACGTGCTTAACCCTTATCCCGAGCCACAACTCAAGGATACGTTCCGGGTCACAACCCATGGAACACCAGCAAGCCCACCAATGAGATATTCTAAAAGCCATGTAGACCACCTCTTACAAGTTCCATCTCATCTCACAAATACAGCAGAAACACCTGCCTTGAAACGTACATCTTCACCCTTGCTCGCTTAAACTAAGAGCCTTTATTCAACCGCTCCAGCTTATCTCGCTTAAGCTAGACCCACTAGCTTGAGCGAGCCTCTAGAACCTCTGCAGCCCACGTAATCTCGCTTAAGTGAGCTCATACTCGCTTGGGCGAGACCCTCGCTCACCTAGGATAAAACTTCCTCGTCCAGGCGACAAGTTCAACAAAACAGTGGAACCACTCTCGAACTCTCGCTTAGGCGAAAGACTCTCACCCGGGCGAGATGCACCTTCGCTCAAAACCCTCCATCCTGCCTGCACGAGATACGCAACCAAAACACACAATACACACGCGAGTTCTCGCTTGGGCGAGGCACACTCGCCTAAGCAAGATGGCCTGTCGCCCAAGACTAAATTACCCCGCTTGAGCGAGATGCTCGAGCAGAGCCTGAAACTCAAACCCTGCAACTCTCGCCTAGGCGAGTCCAGCCCGCTTGAGCGAGAATTACAGGCTTGGGCACTGTTTTACGCGCACAACATCAGTAATCGAACCCAAAACACACTCCAATTTCATACCATTCATTCAGAACAATCACATTAGACCTATGAGCATAACTGAACACGAAAAATAGGCCCCCCAACAACACAACTTTGCATAATTATAGTATATACCATGCATAACCCCAATATACTCATGCATTTAGGCCAACATTCAATAGAACAGTACCAAAACCCAAAACCCTTAATTCCCTCAGGTGCAACACGAAATTCAGAACACAATTTCATCACAGATCATGCAAAATGACACTATAAACATAGAAATTCGGCTCAAGTCCCCTAACCTGGAATTTCCCCTTGCAAAAGTATAAGGTTACAGCTCTTCTTCTTGCCTAACACGAAAATCCCTTAGTGCTTCCACAATTTGCCCTAGGAACTCTCTCAATCCTCTCCAATTCGCTCCACACACAAATGATACAAAACCAGAACTGCAGAAACCCTCTTTTCACAAAATTCTGGCCTTTTATAGGTGCCTTAATAGTGATGGTAAGTGCAAAAACGAAAATAGCCTTAATTGTATTTTAATTTCTATTCAAGGCCCATCATTTAGTTATTTTTCAGCCCCTTGGCTGCCCCTTTCTACTAGGGTTGTCTCTACCCTTTCATATTCAAGCCATATTAACTATTTCGCAAAAAGAAAGCAAATTTGAATTCACCAAGATTCGAACCCTCAACCAAGCCAAAGCCAAATCATACTAACCATTAGGCTAACTCATGTTCCTTACCAACTCACACAATTCAAGTATTATATAATACAAACATGCTCCAACATATTATTAAAACAATAATAACTAAATAACACACAACGACAAACATAGGACTCGAACCCAAGTCCTCTCACACAATCAAAGTACTCTCAACCACTTAAGCTAGCATTTCTCCACGTCATACCCATTGAAATTTAATGTCATAAATACACTACTTATCCGCATTCATTAATTAATTATTTATTTAATTAATTAATTTCCGCGGATCTTACATCCCCCACACACAAGATGCTTGCACTTGTGGTGGATTTCTCTGCTCACCCCCGAGCTGCTCACCCCCGAGTTAAGTGTTACAATGTCTCGATCCCCCATACACAAGGTTAGCCCTTAATGAATTTCAGGCCTTCTGCTAGTCTCACCACAAGAGTCAGTCCGCTCTATGTGAGACTAACTGACTCCTTAGAGCGTCAGGATGCAACCTTACCTTGAATCCTTACTAAATTATATAGATGGGACACTACCATGAACTCCCACTAACAAGGGTCATGAAATTACGTCCCGACCACTGAAGCACCACCATGAGGTCTCACCTAGAGGCCCATGGAATTACGTACTGACCACAGACCAATCATATTCAAACAACCAGTAATATATATCATGCATAGAAACCTCATGCCAACCTCTATAACCAATCCTCATTCATATCACATGTGAAATCCATACCAACTCATTCTTCCCAATCCATGAATATAGAATTTCCGCTCATACCAATACCATGCCACGTTAATAACCAACCATCCCATATAAAATCACATGCCAAGATCATACCACACCTATCATTTACAACCTATTCACCATATCATTCATGCATATTCATTCACTTCATGCTATTATATAATAATCCAATCAAATACATGCCAAACATCCAAGAATAAGAAGAATATCAAACCAGGATGCACTCTCGCCCAGCTCGTCGCTCAAGCAGAAAAGTCTCGCTCAAGCGAGAGAGATTCTCACGCAGGCGAGAGCTCGACAATAGGAACAGTGGCCTTCAGCGCAGTCTCGCTTAGGCGAGACCCCCTTCGCCTGAGCGAGGCATTCTCTCGCTCAAAATAAAGTGTGGTCGCCTGAGTGACAACTCGCGTGAAAGGGGTTTGGGCGAGCCTCTACTGATCTCGCCTAGGCGAGACAAGCTCGCTAGGGCGAGATTACCAGTTCTCGACTGTTCGCACCTGCATCAGCCATATACATATACCAAACAAAATCTAGGCATCCCATGCATCCGCAACAGCACAAAATCTCATCAAGAATCGTGAATTCAAAGATAGAATAAACCGCTACCACATCAGACAAAAATGTTCTAGCTTCCCTTACTTGGAAATGGCTAGAACAGGACCTCGACTCTAAACAGTGGGGCACGGAAGCTCAAGGAACAACTTAAGGAGCTGGAAAAAATTAAAGGAACAATAGGGACATAAGTTACTCAGAGTAACCGTAGCAGAAAATGCAATCACGGGATGAGGAAACAACTTAAGTGGAAAAGAAATGAACTGGTTCGAACAGGACCTCAACTCTAACCAGTGGGGCACGCCAGCTCAAGGAACAACTTAAGGAGCTGGAAAAAATTAAAGGAACAGTAGGGACATAAGTTACTCAGAGTAACCGTAGCAGAAAATGCAAGCACGTGATGAGGAAACAACTTACGTGGAAAAGAAATGAACTGGTTCGAACTTACTTGACCAAGGTGGTACCAAACCCTAGTAGAGAGAGACGACTGCAGCTCTAAGGGAAAGGGGTCGTTTCTGAAAGTGAGTAGAATGAATGTGTTATGACAGACTTAGGGTTTGGTTTTTCCTTTGGACCAGCTCTAAGATCCATTAGATTGGAGCAATCCTTAAAATAAAGGGTTAAAATATAAGTGGACCTTACGTCAACGATATATTTATTTGTATTAGGATCAAATTTATCCATTCAGTTTTATGGACAATTAATTATCTATTGATTATTTTTCCAAATTCATCGGCTTGTATTAATATATCGTGCATCAAAATTAATCTAATCAATTTTTATAATTAAATTTTTATTAATTTTTAATTTTAAAATCAAATATATTTTTAAATTTGGTTTAAAATGTTTCATATAATTAGATCTTTCTTTGATTTAACTTTCTAAAACTTCAGAACTACATTTTTAAAATCGTTTTAAGAAATCCAAAATTTTTATATTAAATATAATTTTGAAATTGTTTTTTTCTTACTTTTTTAAATTATTATTTTCCTAGTTGGATTAGATATCCATTAATGAAAAAAATATTAATAGATAGATTGATTTTCTTAGTTACATTTTGAACAAACCAAAATGAATTAATTTTTATTATCCGGTCTATTATAATTAAAAATAAGAAAATGCTAACAGTAGTTTAAGGATAGTAGTTAAGAAATAATAAATACATATTGATTTTTATCATCTTTACATTATTGGCTGAAATAATTAATTTTATTAATTAAAATAATATAAATACGTATAACTAATTTTATAATAACAAAAATATCTTTTAAAATTTTTAAACAATAAAAATAAGCATTTTGAAAAATCAATTAAATCTTAAATCGATACTCTAACTTTTATTTTATTTTTTATAAATTTTTTAGATGTTTAATACTATTTTTTGTTAGTTTTTCTTTTAATTTAAATTTTTTATGTTTAATTATATTTTAATTTTTAATAATATTAAAATATAGTTATTTTATTATTTTTTAACTATTATTTATAAACATAAAATAAAATATTATAATAATTGTACAATATTTAATGGTATTGTTGTCTTTCAAATAAAATAAAACTATATTAATTATGATTAAATCAAATTTAATTTAATATTACAATTAATTATGAATTTTTAGATTTTAATATGTAGTAGTTATGCTTAACCGTTGCTACTGGTTAGCAAAACCTTTAGAAATAAAATGTATTTTATTCATTGAGTTTATCATCTTTACTCAATATTTATTACAACTCATTGAGTTATTTATAGTGAGAGGTCTAATTGATTAAAGGAAATTCATGACAAGAAAAAAAGAAGAATAGTTACAGCCCATATTAAAAAGAAGAAAAACCGCCATCAGTTTTCTTTTTAAAAAAAAGAAATACAGTCGGTCTTTTCAGCCTAATAACAGTTATTGGTGTCTTCCTCTCATTTTCAAGGCCATTTCTTCTTGCAATTACTTTTTCTCTTCATGCACCCCCTAACTTTTATTATTCCTCTTTCACCTTCACTCAAATTAAAAACTAGGCTTTTTTGTATATTGGGGTTCCCTTTTACTGGAATTTGTAAAAAAGGGTCCCTTAATTTTTTTTTTTGCGAAAGTGGGTTATGTCGTTAGGAGGGAGGACGATTTTGAGACTGAAGTCGTCCTCCATGGTAACGGTTTATTTATTTATTTATTTTTTAAAAACAAAGTCGTTAGGTAGGGTAATGGTTTTCGTTTGGCGCGTTGTGAAGTCGTCTTTAGAGATGACAACTTCATTTTGAATTTTTTTTTCACAATAAATATAATAAATAAAAATAAAAATAAAAATAAACATTAATATATTTTTAAATTGATTAAAAATTAAAATACAATAATTTAGTT
>Ga0209589_1010735_pt1 | contig 13222 bp, 7 predicted proteins | sample CowpeawhiteBW_FD_187525 | JGI IMG/M metagenome (GOLD analysis project Ga0209589, IMG submission 187525) | Root nodule microbial communities of legume samples collected from California USA - Cow pea white BW (SPAdes) (version 2) | ecosystem: Host-associated > Plants > Roots > Nodule | place: USA...
AAAAAATAAAAAAAAAAAAAAGAAAAACCAGTGTTGAGAAACTCCATTTTTCACCATAACTTTCCAACCACACACTAAGTTTAACACATTGTGCTTAATTAACACTCTTTGTCAACCATTGCACCATCCACTATTAGCCATCACCAAGGGACAATAATGGAGTCTCGTTGCAAATATAAAAAATAAAGGAGGCGAAAGATTGGGGTGTAGAGAGAGATTATGAGGGTGTAAGAAGTAGAAACCAGAAAAAATGATTGAGTAGTTTTGTAACAATCCTACTACAAATGAGACAAAGTTGGTTAGCGAAAGTGAGGGCTAGCTAACTATGAACAAATAGAAATTAAAAAAAGCATTGAATGTTTGCCCTAAAGTTATTACTAAGGGGTGTGGGTAGTCATTTTCAAGATTTAATTCAAAGCTTATAGTCTCCCATGTAACACCTAAGAGAAGACATGGTTATAATATCATAAACAATGATATTATGAATAATAAAATTTACAATGAAAAGAGATTTACATAGTATAAAGTTTTATATATCCAAACTAATAAGACAAAGGAAAATTATTTTTTAACAAAGTTTTGTCGACAAACTTTTGACAATAACCCGTGATGAAATAAAAGAAAGATTTGATGTGACTTAGAGAAAGAAAAAAAAATGTTTGGTGTATATTGAAAAGTAAATTTTGTAAAAAAAAAGAATTGTTAAAATATCACAGTTTCTAGAAAATATACAAAGATCCTTATAAAGAGATGTCTAAAAAACTTAAGAAGTTGCATGAAAACTCAAGTTCAACTTCATTCTTCAAATGTATAATTTACTTTGAAACATGTTTATTTGGAATACATAATACATAATACTAAGTGAAATTATCAGTGATGATAACACTCTCATGTTTTGACAAATCCACTACATAAATGCTTCAAGAAAACTTCACCGGTTAAAGGGTTTCCACAACTACAGTTTCAACGGGCAATGAATGGAAGCAAACTCCTGTAGTTGCAGGTAGCAAACTGAGTACACAGGAAAGTACTTTTTGGGCTTGGAGTTATTGAATGAAAAATTATATTTATATCCACAATAAAGATTAATAAATAAATAAAATGGTGTGTAAATAATTTCAAGCGATAAATAGAGACAAGTTTTAAAGAGCCATTCTAACCTATGGAATTTTCACATTAACTAATGGTAAAACTAGTTTAAAGTGTATAAATGGATATAAATTTTCTTTTACAAATTAATTTTATAATATTAAATTAAATTTAAAATTCACTTATTAACATTAACAAAAGATAATCTATTATATGTGAGACAGACTAAACCACATTTTTTATGCTGGATGAGAGAACTCGTTTTTTGCATGACAAATGAGGTGAGTCGATCCATATTGTCATTTATCATTTATGTCGAATGTGATGGTGTTGTCACGACAGTGTAAGCTACTCGTCAAAACTTACCATCAAATCTTATACATGATAGATTTTTATAGAGTTTATCAGAAATAGATGACACAATTATGACATGAGTGAAACTTGAAAAAATTCATAAAATAATGAATTTATGAATTTTTTTTTCAGATAACAATTTTAATAAACTTAAAAATCCTTGGAGAACATTTCGACAAAAAGGTTTAAAGTGTTACTGTGACATCCCATTTTAATAGATTACATTACTAAATAAAACATCACACAGTTATAATAACGAGAAGCACTCAGATGAACATGAAGCGTACGAAAGGTAACTATTACAGTCATCCTGAAGTACTTAAAAGGAAACTTAGGCATACCACATAGCCCTAAGCAAAAGGAAATTTTAAAAGTTTAACAGTCTTGCAAAAGGGTTGCCCTCAAGGCAACTAATACAAAAGGCCTCATGGCCATGAAACTACTCCTAAGACATCCAGACAGGGAATCTAGGCCGCACCACTCCGTTTCTCAGATCCATCTCAAACCTCCCTCTCATCTGCTCCCACCAGAAGGTGATCATCGCAAAAGAGGAAACATAACAGAAACAACACAAAAAGCAAGGGTAAGCTAGTGTAACATGAAACTTATCATAGAGTAAAAGAATAAGTGCATAAACATACACAAGCATACAACACAGAGACACATAAATCATATGATGGCAAACAAGCAAGACACCTATGACTCTATTATCCGGATACATATATTAAGATCGGATTCACTGGACGCTTGCACTTGTGGTGGCCTCTACTACTCTGCAGAGCCATTGTCAATGGGTTTCACCCTACCACACACAAGGTTAGCCTTTAAGCATCTAAGGCCATTATCCTGCCAAAGACTAGGGCCTCCCGCTACTCTCACCACTTGGGTCAGTTTGCTCTACTTGAGACTCACTGACCCTTTAGAGTTTCGGGATGCAATCCTTACTTGAATCCTTACCTTAATATATACATTACACGCCACCATAAAGTCTCCCCACGAGACTCATGGAATTATGCCTATTTCACACCAATCTCATGTTTCATATCACATAACCACCACTTGTTACCTCAACATTAATTTCTCATGCTCATTATCAACCATCCAAACACAACTTCATACATTACTCATGCTATCATACAGATTTTAGTGCATATAACTCATACAACTCATGAAATCACACCATAATCTTGCATGTTCGAGAGAAATAGCCACACTCAAGTAAACATGAATTCAAAAACATAAAACTACCCTATTCTCGCCTGGGCTAGAAGACCTCGCCTAAGCTAGGCCATCTCGCCTAGGCGAGGCCTGGAATAGGGCACTCTGCGAGCATCTCGCTTGGGCGAGACCAGCTCGCCTGGGCGAGACCGTCCTTCGCCCAAAAATAAAACACCTCGCCTGGACGAGGCTGCGAACAGAGCACACCAGCTTCTCCTTCGAGAACTCGCTTGGGCGAGGTACTCTCACCTGAGCGAGACAACTCAAAGACAAGGGCCTTTCTCCTGGGCGAGCTGCTCGAGTAGAACCTGGGTGGGTCTCAGACACTCTCGCCTAGGCGAGACGAGCTCGCCTGGGCGAGATTGACAGTTCTTGCAACTGTCCACATACATGCAACAGAGTAACAGTTCAATCCAACAACCAAAAACACATGCACCCAGTTTCAATCGATTACACATACTTCTCAAGCATATAAACATGCAACAAACCAAAATGGCACCCAAAAACAACTTTAAATGGTTAAAACTAGCTTCCCTTACCTTGCTTAGATGCTAAAACGAAATAAACCCGCAACTAAGAAGTATTTCAGCTCCAAGGGCTAGAGCAGTGAGCTGAAACATGGAAATCAGCACAAAACGAGGTAAATAAACGGAACCCTAACTGACCAACATGCTCAAACAGCGGGAAAAAAGGGAAGAAAGTAGACCCAAGGCTCAAGAGTTCGACTTACCAGGAGGTACAGGGTCGATTTTTGTTAACTCAGGATGGAAGAAGATTGTGCCCTAGCAGAGCACCTTGTAGGGGATCAGAGGGGAAGAGGAAGCTGCTGTTTCTGAAAAGGGAGACAAGATGCAAATGAGGCAACTGAGTGGGGTATAGGATCCTACTGAAGGGCTGGCCCTGGACCTCCGAAAAGGCCAAGCCCAAAACTCTATGACACTGAAAAAGGGCTTACAGTTACAAATGCAATTTATATCGTAGATGTTTCAGAATAGATAATTCAAATAAATTTATTATGGCAATTTAGTATTTCGAAGTTTCGGAAACTTATGTGCCAAAATTGTTTCCATTAGTTCTCGAAACGTCCATTCCAGTTTTTTTGTTTTTTTTTTTTTTTTTTTTTTTTATCGCAAGTGCATTCCCAAATTACTTTGTATACTTGTTTGCACCTCCCATAAAATAAACAAAAATAAATGTTACTTGTTTGCACCATGGAAATGGAATATAAATAAAAATAAATGTACAATAGATAAATTGTGGAGTGCATGAAGCAAAGACAAGATAATATTATACATAGGACTTCCAACTAATTAATATCATCAACTATATATATTCATCACTGATTAATTCGTGTAATTTGCTAATAAGTAAACAGACAATAAACTTGGACAACATACATTTTGGATATTAAAACGAAAGGAACTAATAATAATATCATTGTAATTTGATGAGCCATGTTTGTTTGAAGCATAAAATAGTAAAATTTATTTCCAAATCTTTACAGATTTGTCATGACTGGCAGAAGCAATCATCCCTGTGACGGGTGATTGTGCTAATGCAGATATCACACACTCATGAGCTGGAATTGTCATTATTTTATTCTCAACCATGTTCCATAGCTCCAATGACTGCAAATCATCAGTAAATAAAATGAGAACATATAAATTATTAATTTCCATAACACACTATATAGAGTGTTTGTGACATCTCTCTATAAAAAGGAAAAGCTTGTATTGAGAAGGGGAGTGTGAAACTAATCAAGAGTTTTATGTGAACATGTTTTTTCTCTAATCTCTCTCTTTGATTACCTTCCTTCTATGATCCATATTATTAGCCAATGCACAGCCAAAGATACAAGGAAGGATTACTCTAAGAGTAACTATAAGAGAGTTACTTTCTATCTTCACCTTCTGTTTATTTTCTTAATCTAACAGTTTTAATAAGTAATCACTTTTAACAGTTTTATTTATGAGAAAAAGTGAAGGGTGAAGTAACTTTTTTATTATTACTTTACATATATAAAACAAATAAATAATAAAAGAAGTGAAAAGGAATAGCAAACAACAAAGCTTCATAGGCATATACATACCTGGTATGCTCCAATAACCAAGAGAGTTGAGTAGATTGGGTGAAAAACACAAGAACGAAAGGCTTCCCCATTGCAATTAAGTTCATGAATGCACTCCCCAGATGCAATTGACCACACTTTCACACATTCTTCACTCACAGATGCCAAGTAATCTCCATTTGGATCCCAACACACGAAATGTACCTCGGCAGAGTGTCCCTGGAAATGCATTAAATTATCATTATCACACAAAAAATAGGTCAGAAGAATTTTATTACTTTCTCAGATATTTGCAGTTTTGTGTCCATGTTAAAACCTGAAATGTATGCATCTGCATACAAGTCTCAACATCAAAGAGAGACACAAAACTCCCACTTGCTGCAGCCAGAAGGTGACCAACCCTTGGCTGAAACCTCACCTGGGTAGATCCTCCCTGATTCATTAATTTAATATCGTTTAGAGTTGAGAAAAACCCTAATTCATAATAATATCTAGAAAACTAAAAGTAAATTTTGTAAGTGACCTTAAAACCTTGGATGGAAGAATATTGGTTAATATTCCAGAAACGAATCTCATTGATATCATCACAGGAACAGAAAAGATCATTTTTCGTTGGGTGAAAATCAAGGGACGCCACATGTGAAGTATGACCAATATGTACCTGTAAGGAAAACAATGGCTGCAGAAGTAATAGTCAATGGTAAGTCCAGTAGCAACTGAACCAATAACAGAAAGCAGATCTGATTTTCATAGCAAGAAAAGAAAAGGAAAGGTCTGCATTCAGAAGAGAATAACTTACATCAGCAGCATCCCACAAACGAACAGTTGAATCAGACGAAGATGTTGCCAGCTGAGTTGAATTCGGTCTGAAGCGAACATCAGTAACAGTAAGACTGTGTTCCTCTGCTGTACTCTCTGTTTGCAGTGTCTCCATGTTCCACACAACAACCTAGTAACAAGAAATAGGATGATAAGTATAATTTACATGGACTTTAAATTTACAATTACCAAAAATAGCTAAACAAAATAAAATTAGAGGACTATGATCAAAATTTGATACATTTGAAAGTGCAAGTAAACACATTAGACCTGCCAGAAATCTTTACACCATAATCTATAAAACAAATTTACAATTTGTAAGGGTGGCATGGATTGGATTTTTCAAAATCCAGTCTAGATCCAATAAAATAGATTGGATCCATAATCCATTTCCATGTTAACTAGAACAACCAAATTTGATTTTTTTTTTCCAGTCCAATTCAAATTGGATTAAATCTAGATTCAATTCAATTTGTCAAATAAATTAAATTCAATAAACCAATATAATATAACTAACTATTAGGCCAATTAGACATACATCGAGCCGATCTAGCTCGACTTAAACTCATACTGACTTATGTCCACCTAGTCCGATTCATTTAGTTTGACCTTTGTCCGAGTCAACTTGACCTTTCGTCTTGGCCCACTTGATAAGTTTTGACTAGGTTGACTAGACTTTCGTTCTTCACCAACTTAACTCAAAATTTGGCTTGGGTTACTTAACACGACCTTCGACTGGGTCGATTAGGGCCAACTTCACTCAATATTCTACTCTAGCTGATAAAGAAAATATTCCATTTTACATTCCACGAGCAGAAATATAATTGATGATGCTAGTGTCTTGTAAAAAGAGAATGAAATATGTTCTACCTTTTTGTCATTTCCGGCACTAGCCAATAATTTTCCATCTGAAGAGAAATGACAGCAAACAACTTTGCTGTTGCTGTTGCGCATAGAACCAACTTCACCGAAGGTAAAGCCTGAGAGGGAAAGCAATATAGCCAGCACCCTGATCAACGCCAATGGTAAAAGCTTATACAGATGCATCAGAACATGAGATTACCTTGCGAAGCATCTGTATGATGCTCAGAAGGGTTCGTTCCATCACCATCATCCTGTGAGAGAAATGATTCCACATTATCGTCTAAGGAGTCAACATCTCCAAAGTGTTCCATGTCATCATGTGAGTGAAATGATTCCACACTATCCTCTAAGGAGCCAACATCATCAAAGTCTTCCATGTCATCCTGAAACTAGAAGGATATGAATAATTAAGATTCAAGAACTATCATCAGTAACTTAAAAAGGTTCAGGTAAGTATATTAATTTCTATAATACTTTAGGAATCATGTTAAGAATAACTTATGATCGATCAATGGGTGAACATAATTAAATTATTTTTTCCTTGATCCTGTTAAAAGCAAAGGAATTTGGAACCTTGAGTTATGCAAAATTGTGACAAGTAACTCCAAGAGTGTACCTGAATTTGAAGTGGGAAGAGCCTCTTCCATGTTTCAATCTCATCCTCATTCTCAAGCTTTCTAATTCCCCCATAGTAGCCTTCTATTTGATCACTTTGTTCTTCATTCTTCTTCCTACACAACTTTATTCGTCTAGAGTCTGATTCTTCAGGGTATTGCCTGAACTCCACTATCAACGTATCTATCACAAAACAAGATCAAATGCAATTTAGATATGAATAAAATTTCGTATGGTTGTCCTAGTACACTTTTACTCTGGAAAATGTAAGAAGTCAGTAAATTTTAAGATGGAATTTGTTTATTTTATCATTATTTTACTCTCATTTTTTATTTCTCTACTCATTTACTTACTAATCAATTCTTATAAACTAAACTGGCTCATTAAGTTCTAAGTATCTTATCAAATTGAGTTTATATGAAAATAAATTATCTTATTAAATGTTTAAAATATTTTATTATTTTGATCAACTCATTCCTTTCATTTTCAATCACTTGTCAACTTATTTCTTCCCTCTCCAATAACAAAGCTAACTTTCGAGTTGAAAAAAATTAATGAAGAAAAACACGAGTTGATAGATAAGAAGACAGAAAGACAAAAATAACAGTTAGGTCATCTCCATAATGACAAAATGCTTAGATAAAAAAAAATATTTTGAACACTAAATAAATGAATTTTTTTTAATAAAAAAGTAGTTTAAAGTAATCAAATTTATTTATACTTAAATTTTGTTAAGTCTAAATTAAATGAATTTTGATTTAATTTGTAGATATGAAAAAGTGAAAATCATTGATAGTTATTTTGAAATAAATAACCGATATTTAATTTAAAAATATTAAAAGCATTTAAAATTATCACATGCATAGGTTTTTCTTGACAAAACACGGAATCAGAAATTTTCTTACCGCTGTAATGACACCGACAACAATTTTGATTACATGAGTCCAAGTGACCAATAACAGCATACCACCAATCTGCAATACATTCCACAACTTGTTTGACATCAAGCTATAAAGAAAACAAGGTAAATCCATTCGGAATTACTTTCTCTATTCTTAAATATAAGAAAAAAAATAGTTGTTTAATAAAATTAAATTTAACTAATTTTAGAATAATACCATAAGGAGATTGTGTATCTGGTCTCCATTGAATCTCAACATGATCCTCTGGTTTCAAGTTGTGTGAACAATGAGAGACATGGACAACATATGGAGGAGTATCAACTGCGGGAGCTCTCACCATATCCCACTCAATGTTCCTCCCGAGAAATCCCCAATCTCTATTTTGATACCTAACATAACATAAATCACATCCACTTAAATATTTCACAAAAAACAAAACTCTTGCTAAAGAAACTAAATTCAAGAGATATAGCCATCCGAATCTAGGTTATTATTTCACTCTCTTTGCCTAAGAAGCAAACATTATTGCACTTAAATCTAAGCTAAACCATTCATTTGGGTTTTTCCATAAACACCTTTAAAAAGAAAAGTAAAATAATTCATCTAAGTTATATTTATTTATAACTCAAAATAAAAAATTTATAGAAACTATGTAAAAGTGTTTCTACAAATTAGTTTATCCATAATTTGAATTATATAAAAAAAAATTAATTTTAACTTATTTTTTTCTATATGTATGGTGAGTGTAATTTTTTTTATAAGGGGCGTACATAACAAGGAACTTTTCCTGTAGCTACATTATATTAATAAAGAAACAAGATATAATAAAATGATTAAATTTCACTGGATGTATGTGTAAACACAATTTATACTTGATAGTTCACATACATTAAATTGACCTGATCAAGTTTTTAATTTCTGAAATTTATATAGTAAAATGTATTTCTCTATTGAAACCAAATTTATTTTAACTATTTTTTTGGTTGTTAAGAGGTGAAAATTGATGATATATAATGTTACAGTATTTGATACATTATATTCAGTTCATGCATGTATATTTCAAAGAGGTCTCCATTTTGCATATACCTTGCTTGAAAAGTATTAGATTGTGAGTCATACTTAACCAACGCATTGTAAATCACCAGTTCCTGAAAATACATAATATTGATCAATATATATATATATATATAAAAGAATATTAAAAAAATTTAGACCTGAAATATAAAATGTAGTTAGTTTTTACCTTGTAGACCTGAGCAGGAAACCAAAAGCTACCAGTCTCTAGAGAGAAATACAAAGACATCATAAAGTTGTTTGAGTTTTTACCATTGAGGAGCTTGAAATGTTCTAAGTATGAACCAAGACATAGGTTAGGCCAAACACCAGAAAAAGAACCCATTGAGCCAGTTTGATTGGTGTGTTGATTGTTCAACAAAACTCCATCTTTTGCAATTGCTATGTGCCACTCCCACTCCTTGTAAACAGCATCACCAATCACTCTTCCCCATTTCTCTTTTATGTGATTTTCCCAAAACTCATCACTTTCACATTTACCCTTCAACAAAACACACACCTTTGACATTCTGCAAAGGTCCATTGGAGAAAGGCACTTGAGAATGAAATCCAAGGTGGATTCAGGCAAATCCAAGAGGGAGATAGGAGGAAGATTTAGTTTAATACTCTTCTCCATGTCTAAGATTATAATCAGGCCGATAAATAGAAGGTGGCACACACTTCACCCCTGTTTGAAGGTAGAGAAGAAGACCTACTTTGATTATTACATGAAGCGAAAAAAATGGGTTTATAGCCAAAGCAGTTCAGCTAGAATCGTTAGAATATACATTACGATTGGAAAATCTCGATTCGTTACAAAATTCTTCCTCTGTGATTCATATCATAACATGAATCGGAACTGAACCGTTTGATTAACGATTCAGTTTCCGATTCGATTGGTGAGGAAGGAAATCAGGAATAAACACAGAGGAAAAGAAGGAACAGCAGAGAGAAGATGAACCAATTCAGAAGATAAACAGTGAAAAGAGAATAGAAGAAGACGAACTGTGAGAAGGGAGAAGATGAACACATAGAAAGAGTGAAGAGAGAAAGATCAACAGTGAGGAAGTAGTGGAGAATAGGTTCTGATATCTTTAAAGTGTAAAATGCTTTTTCATCTTTTCTTTTTTTTTAATTTCTTCCACTGAACTTTAATCATACCAACTTTTATTTGTTTCTAAAAAAAAAAATAATATTAAAGAATGCGATGTTAAATCTGTCGGAAATAGTCTAAGAATTAAAAATCTCATATTAAATATAATAAATAAAAATAAATATTATATAAAAATAAATATTCATAATATCGTCCTCTTAAGATTTTAATATAAAATTAATATCAAATAATTTAGATATATAAAATCAATATCATATATAAATATATATATATAATATATATATATATATATATATATATATATATATATATATATATATATATAATCTTTCGATTCGTATAAAAAAATATAATCCAACACATCAATAATAACATTAATTGTCACATCGAAGAGGTGTTAACTAATTTATTCAACAAGAGTATGAATTAGACAAGGTCAAATTTTGAAAAGTAAACTAGTCTATTTTTTTTAGAAATATAGTTCTTGAATAACTTAATGTTTTAATAAATTGAATATTTTAGTAATTTAGTTTAGAAGTTATGATAGCAATCAGATTTAGTGAAGGATTTGAATATAAGTGGTTATGTGTGAATGTATGCATTCAGTAAAGGGATTTAATAGAAGTGGTTGGAGTGTCCAAATTAAGCATTTGGTCAAGGAATTTAATTGTGTTAGTTGGTATGCGGAATATAAGCTTCAATTATTCTGATAATACCGGTGTGAAAGTCAGTAAACTATGAGTTCTATCATTTGGGATTAAACTAAAAATATGATATCCAAACATATTTATTATTTTTTGACTAGTGTTCTTAGAATACTGTTTAACATTTTTATAAACTAAAAAATAGTTAAATTTAAATTACTTTTTTTTGTGAAGATGAAATTTTGTAATTAAGTTTAATTCACCGTTAATTTATAAGTTCGGTTAGTTCATTTGTTTAATTCATAAGATGTTCGTTCTCTTAACTTATTTTATATATTTATTATAATACAATCAAAGCAATATAATTAAGTTGTTAATAATATTTAAAAATTAAACTATCAATTTATATAATCGAATAAATAAATATATATAGATTCGAACTATTTATACATCATTAAATAATATTATAATTTTTTAAAATATTAAATTGTCAAATTATACAATTAAATTAAAGAATTACAATAAAAAAGTTAAGAGAATGGTGAAAAAAGAGTAAAAAGGTTGTGGTTGGGGGACTATTTAAAACAACCGAACTTTTTCTAACAGAATCTGAATCAAACAAGTGGAAATTAGTTAAAATCCTTTTTACACCTCTAAATAGGAATAGTAGAATCATGCTATTTCATTTCCTAATAATATAATGGGGTTTCTGTAATTCACAAATTGCTTCCAGCAGTCCCCAAACTTCAATGTATTGTCATTTTTTGGCTACTTTTTTTTCTGTATTCAACTATTCAACGTCAAGTAAAAAATAAAGTAAGTAAAACACTTATTTCATACCTCTAAATAAGGTTTAAAAGAAAAGTTTACTAATATTTTTTAAATTAATTATGAAATTATGTTTAAAAAAAATCCTAACTTTTTTACTAATATATTTTTATTAAATTAATTATAAAAATTATGTTTAAGAAAAAAATTATCTTAAAAAATATTTTATTATTAATATAGTTTATCTTAATTAATTATAAGTTTATGTTTGAGAATAAAATTTAATTAAATTATTATTAATATCTTTTAATGTTGTTGGTGTTAAAAACGGTAATTAATGAGCTAAAATATTTATTTAGTAAATTATAATTTTATTTAGAAAATAATAATTATCTTTATTCTCTTATAATTTATCTGGATTTTTTTAATTTGTTTTTTTGTTATGTAACTTCTCTTGTCTCTCCGTATTTTTTTATTTTCTAAGAGTCCTTTAAAAGTTATGGCATATTATATATCTTGAATCTCATACTGTCAGTGTGTACCAATTTTTTCAACCTCATTTTTGGTTAATATATTTTTTTTTCTATTTGTTTTGTTGTTTTTATTTTGTTTTAAATTTGTATTAAAATTAGAAATGTGTTTATTTTACACGGTTTTGTTTTTCGGTACTTTTTTATTTATGAATTTCAAGACAAGAAATTGGAATTTTTCTACAAAACTATTAATTAGATGATGAGTTAATCTTTTGGTAGATAATAGATTAATTGAAGTATAATTCAAAGGTGGATTTTTTGTAAAAATAAAAAGAATTCAAGTTAAGGGAAAAGAACTTACTATCGAGTTGAGAATAACCTAAATTTTGTGAAAAATGTATTAGACACAAAAAGAAACAATTTGATGAAAACATTGAGAATGAAATTATAAAATCTCTTCGAGAATTATTTAGAATTAATTCTCACAATTACCACGATTTCAACAATTTAAAACATACGAAGATATTTATGTTTTTTTATGTAGTGTTAACAAACTAAAGTCATTAGATTGTTCATTTTTGAAAGAAAAATGCTTAAATTTTGAAAAATCTTTAAAACACGATAATTTATTGGATATTGATGAATTTGATTTATTTTCAGAATTAAATATCTTAAAATAAATTATAGATTTGGAAAATGATAAACAAATTGACATTCTTAATTATATAAAAAGAATAAATTATTTTCCTAATGTATATTTAGTTCATAGAATAATATTAACAATTCTAATATAGATTGTTTCAAGCAGAGTTTCTCAAAACTAAACATAATAAAAACTTAGTTAAGATCAACAATGTTTTAAGAAAGATTTAATGAATTATCGTTATTATCTATTAAAAAATATTAAATAAAATTAATTATGATAATTTAATAAATAATTTTGTATAAAAAAGTTCAAAAAAGTAAATTTTAAATGAAAATTTTCATTTTTTAATTTTCTTTAGGTCTCTTCGAGTCGCACCGCCTACAAACCCATAATTTCTTCATGCAACTCATACTCTTGAAAATTCCAATTTTAATCTCTTGTTTAGGATTTTTATTTTGAACTAGTATTCTGACCCGTGCGTACGCACGAGACGTATTTGTTTTATTTTGTATATTAAATAATAAAATAGTGAAAGTATTATGTAATGAAATATTATGAAAATTAAGTTATATTATTGTAAATGTTGTTATTCAAC
>Ga0209589_1010740_pt1 | contig 13218 bp, 14 predicted proteins | sample CowpeawhiteBW_FD_187525 | JGI IMG/M metagenome (GOLD analysis project Ga0209589, IMG submission 187525) | Root nodule microbial communities of legume samples collected from California USA - Cow pea white BW (SPAdes) (version 2) | ecosystem: Host-associated > Plants > Roots > Nodule | place: USA...
ATGAAATTAATTTGGTTAAAAATATTTACTTGATATATCAATTTTGATGAAAATATTTGTGTATATTTATATAGAAATTAAATTTGATTTCAATTTGGAGAGGGACAAAATTGCTAATTTTTACAAAAATTAGGACTAAATTGAGACAAATTAAAATAAAGGGACTAAATTGAGACTAAGAAAATGACATCTGGCATAATACTAACACGTGTCACTCCCTCTAACGACGTCAACCTTGACTTAACAGAAAAGGCAAACTTGAAACTTTTTAACAAAAAAGGGGAGCAATTTGAGACTTTTAAAAATTTGGGTACTATTTTGAGATTTTGACTCCAAAATGAGGACCAAAGGTATAATTAAACCTTATTCAAATGCTCACTTTCTTCGTCATTCACACTCTGGTACATTATTCTCCTTACTCACACTCCAACTCATTCATCTCCTCTATAAGAGAGACGAGATGGAAAAGAGAGGCGATAAAGGTAGCATACACAGTGAAGCAGCTTGTGGTCTTCAATGGACACAATTCCAATATTCTTCCAAATTTCAGAAACTCTGTCAACAATCGGGTTCTTTCTCCCTTTCTTTTCTCCTCCTAAGTCACTCATTCCCAATCTCTCTTTTTCCACTGATGTTTCCAAACACACGTTATACGATTCACTCTCCTAAACATTTCCAAACCCTATAATTTTTGGATACCTACTCTTTGACATTTTGGAGATCCTCTCACTCTCACATTCTTAAATGGTTTCTGTTAAGGTTGGACTCACTCACGCTATTCACATGCTTGGGCCTAATCAGAATCAGTCAGTTTTGTAGTAAAGGTAAGTGTAATCCAAAAAATCTCTAATTTAAGCAGTTTAGATTAAAATATAATATTATATTATTGAGTAATGATACGTATATTAAGGAATCAATTAACTGTGTCTACATATATGGTGAAATAATGGTTCCTAAGGCTGCGTAAGCTTCCTTTCATTTACAAGAAGTATACTTTTAAAAGCAGTGTTTTGACTCTATGTCTACTATATATCTAAGAAAATGTTAGAAAATGTTAGTATAATGAAGTTACTGAACTAGACATTCTACTTCATTGACATGTGTCTTAAATGAATGGTATTTTCGTCAATTTGATGTTGTAGTGTTTTGACGGTGAAGGTTGTTTAATGGTTTGATAGACATTTGTTAACAGGTTTGAAAATCCATCTTCTAGAAGGTAAGTCAGTTGAATCCTTCTTCTCCAGGTAACCTTTTCTTCTATGTTCCTCCTTCTTCTCTATTTCTCATTCTTCTTCGTTCATGCTTATTCTCCGTAAGTTCATTTGAGTAACTTCATACCTACTTCTTCTTCGTTGATTGTTGTTCTTGATACTTATTTTTTATTTTTGATTGAAAGTTAAATATTATTTATTTCCTATTTATTGTTCTTCATGCATCTTTCTTCTTTATGCATGGTTTTTCTTCTTCATCAAAGGTTGTTATTGTTATGTTGAACCTTTTTGTATGTTGTCGATCATGAAAGATTTTGTTTTTATACATTCTTTTTTAGTTTAACCTGTTTTACCCATGTTGTAGTATTTTTTAAAAAATGTTTATAGAAGTTTGCTTCTTCTTTTTTCTGTTATTTTGTGTTGAACCTTTTTAAAAGACGTTTCAGATGTTGTTGTTGAAAAGAAGTTTGTTTGTTTTTTGGAGTTTTTTTTTTGTTGATCATTGTGTTCCCTTTGCTTAATATTTATTCAAAGTCTTTTTTAGTTGTAGGAACATTTTTTGTTGATGAAAGTTTTGATTTTTTTGTGAGCTTTTTTTTTGTGGAAGATGATTTGTCGTTTGTTAGTTTGTTTCTGTAGCTTGATTTTGTGTTTGTTGTTCTATTTTTTGATTAGTTATTTGAGTCGATGTGTCGTTGGTTAAAACTTAACACTTATTTTATTGTAATGTATTAAATGGCAAAAAATTTTGATATGATCAAGAATATTGATGGAAGAAGAGAAACGTTGAAACTTGTTGTCACAATCATAGATTTGTGGTATGTTGAGTCATGGGATTCCAAACGAAATATGGATATGGTTCTAATGGATCAAAAAGTAATGTAAAGTATCATATTTTAGCATGTTCCATATTGTATTTTATAAGATGACAAATATATTTAACCGTATATATATATATATATATATATATATATATATATATATATATATATATATATATATATATATATATATTAATCTGTTCTTTAGGGTGATGTTATTGTTGCAATGATTAAGAAGGTAGATATGGGTGTTTGGGAAGACAAGCTAAAAGAGGGTGAAAGTTACATAATGCATAACTTTATAATGTTAAAGAACAGAGCTCAATATAGAGTTTGTGAGCATCCATTTAAGCTATTGTTTATAGGAGCAACGTCCATACGACCCTAACCCATTGCAAGCATATGCCTAGAAAGGTATGGAAGTTCAAAAGTATAAAGGATATCATTGATGGAAAGTATTGTGCTGATTTGTTGGTTGGAATGTTTATTGTTCTATCTTCATGGATGTGTCCTATATTTTCTATTTTTGTTGATTTATTTTTATTTTATTTTATTTTTGCATGTTAGATGTCATTGGTGTGGTGGACAATGTAGAGGAGGAAGTACATGCGAAAAATGTTGTCTTTGACCTGAAGGATTTGAAGTTGGTTTCATTATGTATGTTCTTTTATATTTACAGTAGTGTTTTAATAATTTTATTATTATTTTGTAATATGGTGTTGTTATTTCATTAATGCAATGGTGCTATAATCGGTTGCACATTGTGAGATTCATATTGCGAGAAATTATTGACTTATTGCAATATGAATCTCACTACGTAGTGAAACATCTAATCCTGCTATTATTCTTACTCAGGCAAAGATAAAGGCTGCATCAGGTTTTAATAATGTCATTAATATTTTTAGATTATCATTATTCTTTAAGCTAATGTAATTAATTTTGTATAGGCCCATGGCCAGTGTCACTGTCTAATTTTTGGAATGGTTCAAAATTGATAACGGGAGATGACATACCTGAGCTGATTGATTTTAAGAATCAATTTGTAGAGTATGTTTATATATTAGCCATCTATTATTGATTAAAAGTTATTTTCATAAACACTAACTAATGTGTAATGTGTACAACCTCTGTAGTGAAAGTTTTGAGGAGGGAAGTCAGTATAGTGGCTCTTCGCAGATTAGTCATGCTGATAGGTTTATGTATAAAATTGTTGTTAAAAGTGTTTCACTGTATTAGAGGTAATTCTCATCTTCGTAAATTTGTTTTAAGTCAATTTTGTAATTGTTCATCATATTATTTACATTTTTTTTATTCATATAGAAGATTTCCTATGTAACTGTTGCACGTACACTTATATTTAACTTAGGAAATGATAGATGAAATTATTTGGTGTGTAGCGTATGTACGAAAAGAACTCATGAAGTTTGTTCTTTTAAGTGTCTTAGTTGTGATGCTTTTAACGATTATCCAAAAATCAGGTTAGTAAATGTTACATTTATATGTTTGACCATATGTCCCAGTGTTAATTCTAATTCAAATGACTTTTGTAGATACAAGCTCGAAATTCAAGTTACTGATGGGAAAAAGGTGGCCAATTTCATGCTTTGGGACCAAGATTGCATGAATTTAATTGGTGTATCTGCTACTGATTTGAGAAAGAAAATGATCAAGGTAGAAGAAATGGTCAACATTTACAACTTAACTTATTTTACAAAAAAAATTATTGTAAACAACTTAGTAATATTTTATTTCGTTGTACTTGTTTTGTATTAGGATGGTGAAGATGATCCTAAGTGTTTTCCAGAGGATCTAGATGTTATTTTAGGATGTACTTGGGCTTTTAAAGTTAAGCTACAAGAAAAGAACTGACCTGCTTCAGTTATGAGAGTTTCTACTGACGTGGAAATTATTGATCACGTTAAAGCTCTACTTGCACAGGAGGAGGTAGTAATGGAATTTTTTGTAGTAAATACCTGAAATATGAATAATAGTTTTATTAGTAATTGATTTTTTTTATAACACTTTGCAGGCAAGCCAAGTTGGTGAATGTATGGTTAGTGGTCCATCAGACATAATTCTTGATATTTTCAACTCCTTAGTGAGTATACTTCAATTTAATTTTCTTTACTAATGGGAACAGTAATGGTTTCTATTTTTAAATTTTAATAGTAAATAAATTATGCAAGCAATGGTTATTGGAAAATGTAGCAATGGCAGTGTCTGTGATTTTTACCAACTTCTAGCGGGACTTCTTTAGTAAGTATTTAAAATTTGGCCATACTAGTTGTGAGATAAAATGTTATACAATGTTTGAAATTAATTATATATATATATATATATATATATATATATATATATGTTGCCAAGCAATGGAACTTGTTGAATGTATTGGTAATGTTGCATGTGACTTAACAGCTGATATTGATAGTTCATTGGTAAGTATAATTTTACTTGAGTTAGCATACTAATATAACTGATGTCTTGAATCTGTAACATGATTGATGTTGATCATTGCAGATGTGCCTTTCTTCCACAGTTGATGATGAACCTTATTTAGTTTTATGTATGACGCCTACTAAGGATGTTTGTGCTACCACTAATGATGTTCAAGACATTCCATCAAGTATCATGGAGTTCGATCTTCTGGAGGACATTCCTTTAGCTCAAGTCTCAGCTACAAAGACTACAAAGCCAATGAAGAGTATCAAAAAGAAGAAATTATAAATGTATTAAGGTTGCGAGGAAAAATATGTTAAAATGTTTGTAAAAACATTTTTTATCTTTGTGAACCATGTTGTGACTTCTATGGTACCTCATTCCTGGTCCTGTTTTGAGAAACTTTAACTATGAATGTTCTAAAACAACATTAATAATTTTGGGTGTGCAAAATTGTAGAAGACAATTTCGAAGAATGCTAATATAACGTGATTGTTATTATTATAATTTAGATCTTTGAATTTGTTACAAGTAAAAATATTATTACATTATGATATTAGTGTTATCTGTTTTGAACTAATATTTAGTAATTGATATCAAGTATTCAATGATTAAATTAAAGTTTTTTTAATAAATAATAGTTCTAAGTTCTTTTCAATTACTTTTCATCTTTACAGTATTGTTTTTGCATATTAATTATTCAAATTACTTTAGATGAAAAAAATATATAATGACTACTACAAGAATCATTTATGCCTTATAATAAACATTTGCTTTATTAAAGATCATTATTAATCCGCTTTAAAATCTAATGACAAATTTTATAACACATGTTTATGATTAATTGTCATTACTATGCAACAAAACAATTATACTATCAGAATATTGACAATGAATAAGCGTCCTAAAATAGAGTTATTGATTACAACTATGGTAATACATTGATATTTATAATTCAATATATTGTCTCAATAAAGATGACATTCATGAAATATAATAATACAACAATTCTTTGAACATTCCAATACTTAGAACTTAAGAAAGTTTTTGGTTTCAATGGGATGTATTAGGATTTCTTGAAAGGACATCATATATTGATTGAGAGGATGTGCATTTAATACTGATATTATTGTTCAACATTTAAATTTTACAGTGAAGTATGGAATGTACTATTACGATGAAGTTGTTAATGGGTTTCCCTCATAACAAAAGTATTGAACATAATATTTGATTGTGTAATTAACAATGTGATATATAATATAATAAATTGAAAATGTAGGGTAAGTAACAGATAAAACATGTTAAGGTGAAAAGACATTTATTTAATAACCAAAATTATATCTTTCCCATTAATATTAGTTTAAACAAGTTTTATATTTGGCGTTAAAAATTGTTGGATTGTTCCATCCAGTAACATATACATAACAAAATATGAGTAATGGTAATTTGATGAAGTATTTTGTAAAGGAAATGTCAAATATGGTTGAAGAGCAGATTTGTGTAGCTACTGATGAATTAGAGCAGACAAAGTTTTATACTTGACCAATGAGGAGTATTATTTGGCTCGTGGATGATTTTTTAATTTCATGTACAAGTGTTTTCTATGAAGTTCATCTTAAACCTTTAATACCTATTACAATACCTCTGTATAACATTTACAGATTATTGCAAATGTTATAGTGTTGTGCTAATTTTTTATTATGTATTGTTTTCTCTATTAGGATGGATAATCAAAATACCAAGTCCAGTACAAGTGCAAGAATAAAAAGGAAACTAATAATCCAACGGAAGAGGATGAATGCTACATGCATACAACAGAAGCACCCTGAAAAGAAAAGAAGAAATTGCACACCATTAGTTGATGTAACAAGTTGTTTTCTGAATGAATAAAGGTCTCATAAGGAATTACCAATGAAAGGTCCATAACCTACATTCGTGAATGAGCAAAGAGATATTACTGGAAGCAGAAGAAAGCAACAAAATCTCCTTCGGAAGTTTGAAGCCACTGTTAATATGGTCACAACAACCAATGATTCCCATATGCTTACTCAATCAGTGCAGTTGAAAGATATTGATGAACTAGAGTCAAACACAGATAAGTCAGATTCATGTAATTCCCCAATACAAGGTAAAACTATTTTATAATAAGGAAATGAATATTGATATACTTTGTGAAATAATGTAATTATTTTAGTATGAGGAGAATGATATTCCATTAATACTTATTGTGCAGACAGTCATGAAGAGTATCATATGAACTATGAAGTGTCAACCACAAATAAAGATAAGGCTTCTAAAAACAATTATTGTAATATTTTTTTGCAATCATCTATGACAATTTAAACTAAGGTATTCATTTGCAAGTTGTATGCAGATATAGGGGATCCAATCTATATTTGTCAGCATTGCAAAGGTCATAAGTGGTATCAAGAACGTATTGACAAATCTCATCGAAATATTAATCCCAACTTTCAACTGTGTTATGGAAATGGAAAAGTTCAATTGTCAATGTTAAAAGACCCCCCTGATGAACTTCAACTACTACTTTTTCAATCTGATTGTAAACAGAGTAGAAGTTATCAACAACACATTAAAACATACAACATGATGTTTGCATTCACATCTCCTAGAGCAAAAATTGACAATAAATACCACCAAATTTAAGAGTTCAAGGTCAATAATGTCATAGAATTCGTAGTCTTTTGCCACATATTGGAAAACAACCAAAGTTTGCTAAGCTATACATATATGATATTGATAATGAGATACACAATAGAATTCAATCTTTGAGGTAAACTACAATTATGGTACCAAATTATATTATATGATGAGGCAATTTTTTTGATTTGAAATTCAATCTTGATGTAGGAACCATAATGATATTGATGCTGAAATTGTAAAAACACTAACTGAAATGCTTGATAAGTACAATGTGCATGCCAAATCTTTCAGAATGGCAAGGGATCGATATCCAGAACAACCATTTCATGATCTCAAATTAAGACTTATAACAGATAGGCAAAAAGATGAACGAATATACAACATGCCAATGGTTTCAGAAGTAGCTGCATTAATCGTAGCCGATGTTGATAGCGCTTCTCCTAGAGATATTATTATGGAAAGCAGAACAGGAAAGCTACAAAGAATAAACGAGTTGCACACCAGTTATTTGGGTTATCAATATCCTTTGTTGTTTTCATATGGTGAAGATGGTTATAGGCATGATATTAGTCATCGCGATTCTTTGGCATCAAAATGTAATCGCTTATCAATCAAGGAATGGTTTTGTTTTAGAATTCAAACTCGAGATTGTGAGCCAATGACTATTCTTAGATCTAGAAGATTGTTCCAACAATTTTTTGTTGATGGATACACAATGATTGAGTCTGTGAGATTATTATTCATCAGAAATAATCAATCCAAGCTTAGGGTTGATAAATATAATAACCTTTGTTAACCAAGTAATGAAAGCCAAACTGAAGCCTCTCAAAAAAGGGAAACGATTTATGCTTCCATCAAGCTTTGTTGGTGGCAGAAGATTTATGGATCAATTATATTTTGATGGAATGACAATATATGGTCATGTAGGATTCCCAGATCTATTTGTAACTTTTACCTATAACCCGAAACGGCCAAAGATTTCTCGAATATTAAAGTCTTCAAAATTAAGTCCTTCAAATCGGCCAGATATTATTGCAAGAGTATTTAGAATCAAATTTGATGAGTTGCTATCAGATTTAACGAAAAAGCATACATTGGGCATAGTCATAGCATGTAAGTATTAATATTTTTATGATAGAATGTAATAACTTCAATTATTCTTTTATTCTAACAACGTAATTCTTAATTTATTTTTGACAGACATGTATAGTATTGAATTCCAGAAATGTGGTTTACCACATGCTCATTTGCTAATATTCTTGCATCCTTCTAGCAAATATCTAACAGCATTGGATATAGATAAGGTAATTTCAACTGTCATACCATGTGCCAAAAAGGAGCCAGAATTGTATGCTTGTGTCAAAGAACATATGATACACGAACCATATGGATTAGCTAATATATCATCTCCATGCATGAAGAATGGATCATGTTCCTGATTTTATTCGAAGAAATTCCAAAATACTACCACAATTGCAAAAGATGGTTTTCCTCATTATCATCGAAGAAGCAATGAAATCACTGCTGTCAAAAATGACATAGCACTAGATAATCGTTTTGTTGTCCCTTATAATCCTACAATATAATCCTGAAATATCAAGCTCATGTCAATGTTGAATGGTGTAACCGTTCCAATTCAATCAAGTACTTATTTAAGTACATCAATAAAGGATATGATAGAATTACAACTGCTATAGTTTCCAATGCCAATGATAACGAATTACTCAATTTGACACAGATGAAATCAAACAGTATATTGATTGCAGATATATTTCACCATGTGAAGCATGTTGGAGAATATTTTCATTTCCTATTCACGGAAGAAATCCAGCTGTTGAACGACTATTTTTCATCTGCCTGGTGAACAGTCATTGTACTTCAAGGATGATAATGATATTGATGAAATCATGGCAAAACCAACAATTAAGGAGTCGATGTTTACAACCTGGATGGAGTGCAACAAAAAATATTTTGATGCAAGGAATTTAACATATCCACAATTTGTATCTAAGTATGTTTATAATAAGAATGAAAGATATTGGAAACCAAGACAAAAGGGCAACACCATTGGAAGACTTATTTGGGTTCCCCTAGCAACTAGTGAACTTTTCTACTTAAGGAGGATGCTAAGAATAGTAAAAGGTCCACTATCATATGTAGATATTCGAACTGTTGACAACATAACGTATCCTACATTTAGAGAAGCCTGTAAAGCTTGTGGATTTTTAGCAGAGGATACCGAATATGTCGATGCTATTAAGGAAGCCAAAGATTGGGGATCGGGGCACTTCTTAAGGAAATTATTTATAACTATCCTCATGTCAAATAGTATCTTAAAACCTAAAGAGTTGTGGAGTAAAACATGAGAATGGTTATCTGATGGAATATTATATAACGAAAGGATTATTGCTACAAATCTAAGGTATAATCAATTAAACCATATAAAATCTATCTTTCATGTTTAAAGTATATTAACTTAACTTTTCTGTTGCAGAACTCAATTTGAATATTGAAACTCTTCAAAATTTAACCTTGATAGAGATTAAGAAGCTCTTGTAGAATAACAGGAGAACATTAAAGGAATGGTCATTTATGCCTTATCCCAATGATTTTGTGGTAAATTATTGTGGAAATAGATTCGTATATATAGAACTTGATTACAACAAGGATGATGAGTTACATATATTTGAATCTAACTTTAACTGTATGCATTAGACATACAACACATTAAAATATAACATAATAATTAATGATGAATTGCAGATGAGCAAAGACATATGTTTCAAAAGATTATAGATGTTGTCAATCATGAACAAGGGGGGATGTTCTTTTTATATGGATATAGAGGAACAGGAAAAACTTTTATGTGGACAGCCTTATCTTCTGCTTTTCGAGCTGAAGGAAAAATAGTGTTGACAGTTGCATCAAGTGGCATAGCTTCTTTGTTATTGCCTGGAGGTAGGACAACTCTTTCTAAATTCAAGATTCCAATTCCTACACTAGAGCACTCTGTCTACAACATTACAAAGGGTAGTGAACTATTAGACCTGATGAAATTGGCAAACCTAATAATTTGGGATGAAGCACCAATGGCACATAAGTATTGTTTTGAAACATTAGATCGAACTTTAAAAGACAACATGAGAGAAAAGAACAAATATGATTCTGTTTTTGATAGCAAAGTAGTAGTTTTTGGAGGAGATTTTAGACAAATACTTCATGTTATTCCACGGGGCAGTAGATCTGATATTATTCATGCTACTATCAACTCGTCCTATTTGTGGGACCATTGCCATATTTTGAATTTGAAAAAGAACATTCAACTGTTACAAGATGAATTATATCAGTCTACTATTGCTGAAATTGAAGATTTTTCTTCCTGGATAATAAAAATTGGCGAACGATGGATTAGTTGATATAGAAATCCCATCAGAATTACTAATATCATAATATAATGATCCTATCCAAGCCATTGTCAATACCATATATACATGATTAATGCAAAAATACAAAGATGAAGGGTTTCTCATATCAAGAGCTATTCTAGCCAGTCGAATTGAAACAATTGATGAAATCAATCAATCTATTTTGGAATCAATTCCAGGTTAGGCATTGTTCATAATTAACAATTTACTAAATCATCAGTAAGAACTATGAACTTAATCTGATTCATGTATTTCAGGTGAACATAAAGAATATCTAAGATCTGACTGCAGAGATACATCTGAGCCAATAGAGGTTGAAGCATACGATGGTATTACACTAGAATTTCTAAATTCATTAAGAACATCTGGATTACCAAACCATAGTATTAAACTAAAGGTTGGTGCCCCAATTATGCTTTTAAGAAATTTGGATCAATCTCAAGGTTTGTGTAATGGTAGCAGATTAATAGTGACTAAACTTGAAAACCATGTAATCAATGCAAAGATTATTACTAGAAAATGAAAGGAACAGAGATTTACATTTCACGTATGTCTATGTCACCATCCTAGTCCCCTTGGCCATTCTAGCTGATTAGAAGACAATTCTCAATCATGTTATCTTATGCTATGACCATTAACAAATACCAAGGACAATCTTTAGATTGTGTTGGGTTGTATTTGCCAACACTAATTTTTAGTCATGGTCAAATATATGTTGCAACTTCTAGAGTTAAAAGCAAGTTCGGATTAAGGATTTTAATCCATGACATTGAAAACAGGCCTTTGACTACTACCACAAATGTAGTTTTCAAAGAAATTTTTAACAATGTATAAGTGCAATGTATGTTAACATACCTGTGGGCCTATATTTTCTGAAAAATACATGTTAAAGACTACTTACAAATATATGAATGCTTAATTGTTGTGCATTCATATGTTGTTTTGGTGTCATGTATTGATTTTTTGTTAGAATGCATTGTAATAAAAGATGGAGATTCAAGTAAATGGTTTGTTGCTGCGATCATATACGTTGCTTTATCATGTTTTTAACTTACCATTACATTTTTTTAAGAAATCCTTATTTGCCAAGATGCATTAAAAATCGAAACTACCATACACCAACAACACAACAACATTTAATAATATGCAGAGATTCAACCAGCTGATGTTAGTAGTTATATTGACACCACCATAATTATTTGGTACACCTGCCACAATAAGGTCAAATAAGTCTTCATGTAGGTTCATATAGTAATTACTTATCAAAATAATGACTTTTCAAAGCTATATTTAGCCCAATTGATACTGAATATTTTTACTAAACACACCACCATAATTATGTAGTGGACCTGCCATAATTGTCACGTTATTAATGTTGTCAGGTCAACCAAGACTTTCCAAACCTATAACCAGCCAAATTCATACTGAATATTTAACTAAAGAAACCACCATCATTCTGTAGTGCATGTGCTACATCTTTGACGTTATTATTGTTATAAGCTTTAGAAATGGTGATTCATGTTCATATATTAAGAAGATATTGTAATTCTAACTATCCAAACCTATATTAACTGCATCAAATTACGATCTTTCCAATTATTTCTTGAATTGAGTTTTTTATAATAATTATAACTAATATTATTATTTGGAAATTATTATAGTTTTTATAATAGTATAACATTATAGTCAATCTTAAACGTACACATTGAATTGTTAATTTTTATAACTAACTTTATTAAATTAATTAAAAATTTTTAGTAAATAATATTTCCGAACTAGAATACTTATACTCTTTGTAACTTGGATGCATTTTTACATAATGATAATTATATAAATTACCAATTTTAATTATCAATTGCTATTAAGAATAAGTTAATTAAAGTTTAATTTTAGTTGCACTAGGTTTCATATAATGTAAAATTTGGTAATATATTATTTTAATTTATTCAAAGTTATTGCTTATTGAAATAATCTACCCAATGAAAATTTAAATTTGGTAATATATATTTTTAAATTTATTCAAATTTTTTTGTTACTCTAATAATCATCTACTTAAACAAAATATAAACTATTGGAATAAAATTATGGTTAAATTATACTTTTAGTCTCCATTTTCGTAACAAAATTTGAATTTGGTCCCTCAATTATTTTTTATCTCAATCTGGTCCCTATTTTAGGAAATTTGACTCAATCAAGTCCTTTCCGTTAGGGGTGAAGTAACGGTGTTAAATGGGGTGTCACGTGTCAGCTTCTGAATTTTTTGAATTTTTTGAATTTTTTATTTTTTGAATTTTTTGAATTTTTTTTTATTTTTTTTTTAATTTTAAAAAAAATTAAAATTTTGCCACGTGTTAAGTGGACATAGTGTCACGTGGTAGTGACAGTGCCACGTGTTACTATTTGGGAGTTGTCATTTTCTCATTCTCAATTTGATCCCTGTATTTTATTTTTTGTCTCAATTTAGTCCCAATTTTTGTAAAAATTATGCAATTTTGTCCCTCTCCAAATTGAAACCAAATTTTATTTCTATATAAATAGGCACAAATATTTCTATCAAAATTGATATTTCAAGTAAATATTTTTAACAAGATTAAGTTTATTTTAATTTATATTTTACGTTAAACTTTATTTAAAATTGTTTTAAAGTTGTTAATAGAAAATAAT
>Ga0209589_1010745_pt1 | contig 13214 bp, 12 predicted proteins | sample CowpeawhiteBW_FD_187525 | JGI IMG/M metagenome (GOLD analysis project Ga0209589, IMG submission 187525) | Root nodule microbial communities of legume samples collected from California USA - Cow pea white BW (SPAdes) (version 2) | ecosystem: Host-associated > Plants > Roots > Nodule | place: USA...
TATATATATATATATATATATATATATATATATATATATATATATATCACATCCAAATCATCAACATGAGTACAAAAAAAAAACAAGAGTGAACAATTTCAAATTGATATGCTCCTTAACTCAAAGGACATGAATCTAAACACGTTTATACTGGTTCATAACTTTAGCAGCTTATCAGCTAAGAGAAAAAAAGGATAGAACAATGTTTTTCGATAACATGTTAAGTGGTTAACTTGAGAGTATGCATGATGAGTTATCTATACCGACAATAAATGAAGATAGGATGGTAAAGTGGCTCATAACCCACATGTTTACTTGCCAATTTACCAAGTGATTCCGTTAAAGTTTTCGATCCATCAACTTGGTCCATTCTCTTTGTCAAATTAATTAGTAGGTAATAGACCGATCTGTTTCTTAAAATTAAAAATTAAAATTAAAATAATTTAAAATATTAACTTTTATATATTATATTACTTAAATATATGTAAATATATAATATTTTATAATTTAAATTATTAATGTTTACAAATTAAATTATAATTATAAATTATAGGTTTAATTATTAATTAAGTCCTTGTTTTTATTCAATTAAATCTCATTTTTTGTCAATTTAGCATCTTTTGGTAATGTCATTTAAATAGTTAACAACGTAGTGAATTGGGTGATCCAATTCGTCTAATATAACCCGTTTTATCTTACGAGTCTCATTTATTTAATATGTGATATGAAATTTTAGTTTTAAATCAAAAAAGAGGGAAATATGTCGTCATGGTAAAACCTCCTCCACCCATGTATGCACCTTCTTCACCTAGTTGAGATTATCGATGACGATGCCGAACACCACCAGAGGTATTGTTGACATTGTCGCTCCATCTTCTTCCTCTAACACCTTTGCATCTTCAATTGGCGTCACCACCAACTACTTTCTCTTCTCCCAAATGTTTTCTTCTTCTTCCTTTGTTAAGGTTGAATTTCTCCCCATTGCTGCTAAGCTTGTGACACGAGGCATCTTCAATTGGAAATAATATCGACATCACTGGCGAGTCATCGATATTGCAAACGAACCACCAATGTTGCTGCCCACGCACATCCCATATGCAATCGTGAATCTGTTAAGATTCTAAGTGTGAATCTAAAGTCCTACACTAGCTAGAAATGAGAAAGTACAACACTATATAAGAATAAAAACCTATAAATTCATTGTCTTAAAATTTTGAGTTGAAAGTGGTGTCAATGCCTTATGTGGTTAGGCTTAGGTCTCAATGGTGTTGGTGTTATATCTTCCAAGTAAACCTCCTCCCCCTAAAGACCTTGAAGAATCATGAGGGTTTCAGTGATGGTAGATACTGATGGATATTTAAATGGTGTTACAAAAAAAAACTCAAATTTTCAAAGATTGACAAAATTGAAACTATTAAAAAAAATAAATAAATTGAACAAGCTCATAAAAAAGTGGAGTAAATTAGTATTTAAGCCTCAATTATAACATGATAATCCAACGTATGAATGAAATGATTATTTTTGTTTATTCGATTAGAATCATTAAGTAATCCTTAAACCATAATTCTTAAACATTAATTAATCAATTAAAAATCGGAAACTTTTATATAATTAAATACTTAAAAAATAGACAAATTAAAATTCTCAATCTCTTTTATTTCGAGAAACCAACTCAATATTCTCTATCTTCTATAGATAAATGGTAAGTTGAGTCAATACAAGTCAAATTAATCCGATTTATCCCTCTAATAAAGAATTGGCTTAATATGCATCATACAAAATTATTGGATTGAAAATATAAGAAGAGGATTGAAAATATAAGAAGAAAGAGATCTAATTGTGTCTGTTTCAATGTCATTTTGTGTGATGGATTGAAAATAAAGATCCGTCTAAGATACTAATATTAGCAAGAGTCAAAGTTTCTTCAAAATACAGGATTCCATATGGTTACTTCTACGTTTATAACTTCTAACTAACACTCAACCATCAACAAACATTATTTTCATCATAAACCATTCACACACAGAGTCATTATCACAGACGCCACCCCTGACTAACCCTTTCAAAAACAACAAATTATTCAACACGCTTTCTGCATAATACACTATTAGTGATTCTGTTTCACATTTTAAAAGAAAAACAAAGATTCAAAATTCAATCTTTATTTTATCTCTTAATCAGGTGTCACTGGTGCATTGAAGGAAATGCTCATGAGTAGGAAAGGCAAAACATTTGTATCCATCCATGATTAGGGATGTGAACGGGGCGGGTAGGGTACGGGTAGTAGCTCCCCGTACCCTACCCGCCGGATAAATATTCGTCCCGTATCCGTACCCATATCCGCGTCGAGTATCCGTTATGTGAGTATTTGCTTATTTTTTTCATATTTGCGGGTATCCACAGGTATCCGCGGGTATTTACAAAATTATTTAAAAAATAAATATTTAATCATAAATTCAAATAAAATAAAATACATCATTGTCATCAATTTTAAATAAAGTTCAAATAAACTCAAGTTCAAGTCCAAATAATTATAAAAATAAATATAAGATGACGTTCAACACAATGAAAATTTTATAATTAGTGTTTTGATAAAAAAATCCAATTTTTCCAATTGATTCCTAAAAAATAAACAAAAATAAACAAATAATAAACATCAATTGCCACGTGCCAAGTATTCTTATTTTGATTCCATCATTTGACAACAAGTATATCATAAACATCATTGTCTATATTGGATTTGATGTATATGCCCAATTTCAAAAATAAATGAAAGAGAAGAATGTCAAGGGGTGTACTTGGAAGAAAACAACGTACCAATACTTTAAGTTTGAAGAATGAAAACAGAAGACAAGATGTGCAACTTAGAAAAAATTAGGCTAGAATATTTTTTATTAATATATATATATATATATATGATGGTACTTTTGTGAATAAAAGTTTAGCGGGTACGGATATCTATGGGTACGGATACTATGATACCCGTACCCGCCCCGTTAACATGCGGGTATCAAAAATACCCATACCCGCAGGGAGCGGGTATCCATTTTTAATATTCATTTCCTACCCGTTGCGGGTTTTATCCGCGAGTACAGATTTTTTTGACATCCCTATCCATGATGCACCAATACTTCAACTTGAATCATGTATCCGTGTTTGGCACGTATCCGTATCTAATACTTTAAAATACTTGATCGATACTTATCAGTAAAGTATTTAATTTACAAAATCGTAGTAACAAAAATAATTAGTCACTATATAGTGATCAATTTAAGTATCAATTTAAAAACTAAAAATTATTGGTAACTAAAATAGTTCCAAAAAATTATAACTAGTCTCTAAACTGATAATTAAAATAATTTTTATTATGAATTGATTTCTAAATTGGTCACTAACATTAACTACCAAAATAATTGGTTTCTAAATTGGTCACTAACATTAACTACCAAAATAATTGGTTTCTAAATTGGTCACTAACATTAGCTATCAATGTTTTGGCTACCAAAATAATTAGTCTACAAATTGGTCTCTAATTAGAAAAATGGTCTCTAACATATTGTTGGTTACTAAAATTTGTCATTATTTAAGAGAGTTTTCTTATAGTGATACTTTTATGATGACAATAATTTTTATTTTTTATATTGATAATTTTAGTACATATAGTTTTAATTTGGATTAACACAATAACAATCATATATTTATTATGCTTTTAAGAATTATTGTATCCATTTTTTAATATTCATATATCGTGTCCTGTTATTTCCAAAATAAACGTATCGAATATGTGTCGTATCCGATATCGTATCCGTGCATCATAGGTATCCATGATATCCGAGCATAAAACCCACAAAAATATTAAGTAAATACCTTTAATAAATATTTGTGAATAATAGATATGCATATTTTAATTATCTTGTTACTTGATATCATGTTTAAGAGTTCTCTGAAATTTGATTATATATATTTATATTTTTCTATTTATTTATTAATACAATTTTTAAAGATTAATTTTTTAAAACTTGTATTTCGTGGTAAAATTTATTTAAGTTTGTTTTGAAAAAAAAAACTAAATTTATTATTTACACTAATATATAATCCAATTTTATTTAGATTATACATTAAAATCAATTTTTCATGAGTTCTACATTTTAAAGAATGATTTTTAAATACTTTTTTAATAGAAATAAAAATATTCACGATATAAAAAAATCCATTTGTAATTCTTTTGCTGGTACCCAGCATATAACTAGACATGTTACGTGATAGACTCTTTTTCTTGAGTTTATTGTCTTCTTTGATCATAAGTGTATGAGTAAGAATATTTTTATTAGCTTTAAATAAATAAAAATGTTTGTTTAAGTTTTATAATAGAATTTACTTTATTAGTATGTTATAATTTAGATTTACTGTATTTTCTTTTATGTGCAGTGTTAGGTGCATATAATAATTTTAGTTAGTGTATTAGGTCCAAAAGGAAGTAAGGATAATGAGGGTGAAGGAGTACAGGCAAACTAAGAGTAGGTTGTTTTTTTTTTCTATAGTTGTTTTTTGCTATTTTACTTTTTTTTGGATTGTACAATTTGAAAGATAAAAATAAATTTAGATTAAATAATTCGAGAGTTGAACATGATTTCTAAATTGTGTAATTTGAATTTTATTTCTTTCTAAAAATAGTTTTTGAATTATATAATTTAGAATCATTTAACTTTTGAATTGCACAGTTTGCAAGTTATTTTATTTTGAGATTGCATAATTCAAAAAGTAAAAATACTTTTTGAATTATATACTCTCGAAGCTTATTTTTAAGGAAAAAATGAATTTTGAATTACAAAATTTGAAAATCATTTTTTAACTTTTGAATCGGATAACCGAAAATTAAAGTATAACTTTCAAATTATGAAATAAAAAAAGGGGGAAAAATTATGTAAGTGCTAGAAGAATGTATGAAGGTGCATAAAGAAACTGCTCCAAGAGTATCTGTCTACCTTTGAGACCCCCTCAAAATCCATATGATTGAGTCAAAGAATATAAAACACGATGAGGTAAACATAAAAAATGTAATAAGAGCATGAAAAGTATAAAGATGATCTTATCCATTGATTAATTAATCTAAAAACTTATAAAATTTGAATTTTTGTTTCTATTATTTTTTAGAATTCATAAAACAAATGTTGGAATAGAAATTACATTTCATTGTTAAGTAATATTTGAATTTCAAGACGACTTATCTTATAAATAGTTTCGTTAAAGATTGATTTCGGGCCTATTGTGTGAGAAGGACAATTTTTATAGAATTATTTTGGTTGTTATGAGACAAGTAATGATTCCATACTAGAAATTTATCTGGGAAAATAATGGAGTCATCTTTTACTTCAATAACTTGTGCATCTTTCTCATTGTCTCCTTGATCTTCTCATTATTTTATTTACTTTTCAGTTTCATAAAAACATTTCATGTTATCATGGGCCTATATGTTTCATGTTTTATCATCATATGATTCATATTGTATACCAATAATTAGAATAATTGCAAAAATAAAATAAAATTTTGAGATCAAAGAGCAAAACCTTTAATTTAATGTGTATGTCATCCGGTTCTTCTTTAGTTCTTTTCCACATAAAGAAAACCAGAAATTTGTATCATCCTATATGCTTTTCTGTACAAGAAACAAACGAATATTTTCAGTGCTTATCTAACACCACCTACGTGCTCTTCCTTTCAAAACAAAGTGAAACAACACAAGAAATTAATTGCAGAATTCTGCAATTGATTCAGCCATGCACAAGAGAATTCTGGCAGGTGCTATGTTTTCAAGGGGCTTTGGCAGTGGTGATGCAAAAGGATTCAAACCTAGGCTCAGTTAGGTCTACCATTTCCTCTTCTGATACACAAGAGCCATCAGATTTTGAAGCCAAGAGGATCAAACTCTCCATACACTCACCTGAAACTGGATCTGCTTCTTTACTTTTGTTCTTAACAGAAACATTATGATCAATAAATATTTTACTGGGTGTGCCTTGCCTTTGCTTTTCTTCATCCTGCGTTTCCTTTACAAGTCCATCAAGAAACAAAACATCAGGATATACCACCAAATGTAACAACCAGACAACCAAAGTATACATCAAAGCTTTGAAAAAAATAAGAAACCTGAAAGAGGGTGCCTGGAATGTTTCTTCTCCTCCTAGATTTTCCTGGGGAAATACTTAAAAGAATCTGAACAACCTCACTCATGGTTGGTCGAGTGTCAGGATCTAGCAGCAAACACTCCTTTGCTAAGTATGCCATCACCTGCACCTCTTCTTCTGGAAAATTTCCCTTTAATTGTGGATCAACCAGCTCCATTATTACTCGCCTACTATCCTGTAAGCGAGGAGTAGCCTAAAACACAAGTTAACAAACATGTATCAATGCCTCAGGGTTGAATTCACCAATGGGGATTCAGATTGTAAATGGAAAATGAAATGTATTATGGGGATGCAGAAGACATGATGAATCAATGATTGAAATGAATAAAACAAAACAAGTTTAAGCTATTATAAGTCAAAGATCCTCATGAAAAATGATGTTCCTAAGATGAACAAATGTAAAATCAAGGTTATGGTTATGTAGTTAGAGGATAATTTAAAATACCCATATAACAAGGCTTTCTTCTTTGCCAGTAGATTTATGGATGGGTTGGCGGCCACTGATAAGCTCAAGAAGAACCACACCAAAACTAAAGACATCTGACTCAAGAGAAGCTCTACCAACAATGGCATACTCAGGTGCAAAATAGCCAAATGTACCCTGCATTCTTGCTGGAGAATTTGAACAGCTAGGGAGGTCATCAGATCTCAGGTTTTTAGCCATGCCAAGATCAGTTATCTGCAAGTTCAATATTTGAAAACATTATGGAAGTATACCTTTTTGATTTAAACAACAATTACCAGCTATGAATCATTAACTATACTTCCTAAAGATAGTAGATTCATAAAATAAATTCAGCAGCCAGAAAGGTGTTACAGGATTCTAGTCCAAAACCATTTTTTATCTGCTTTCAGTATCTTACTGGCTCTGTATCATAAGCCAAACTCGTATTCATGTGCAAATCCAGGTAAAATATTTCATCTAATTCCCAAATTTACTACTACAGTGCATCCAGAACACACAAGATTCATACTTTTGCTTGCCAATTTTCATCCAGAAGAATGTTAGTTGATTTGACATCTCTATGAAGAATTCTTGGAGCAGCTGCTTCATGGAGATACTCCAAGCCCCTTGCAGCTCCTAACGCAATCATGACACGAGTAGCCCAATCTACATGTTTTCCTGAAACTCCATCTAAACAATCCCTCAAATTTCCATTAGCCATGTAGTCAAATACAAGTAACCTCTGAACATGTTTTCCTTTTAACTCTGAACAGTATCCTAGCAAAGGCACCAAATGACAATGATGAAGTCTAGATAATAATTCAATCTGCGCAACCAAAAACGATTAATCAATAATTACTGTAAATGCTGTGCAGCAATAACTTCAAATGGAAAGCCAAAGAATACTGATAATGCAACATTAGGAACAACCTCCTTGAAAAATGCAGAGTCTGCTTCTGACCCTCCTTGATCTTTTAGTCGTTTAACCGCCACATTGCTACCATCTTTCAGACGACCATGGTATACATAACTGCTTCCGCCTAGTCCAATCAGGTTGGAAGATGAAAAGTTTTCAGTAGCATTTTCCAGTTCAGCTAAGGAAAATGGAAAAATATTTCCATGGTAAGTTTCTTTTGGGCTCCCAAATAAGAAAGAGGCTTTCTGAAAGCATCCTACAGAAAAGAAAAATGCTAATTGAGAACCAATGAACAATAGCAAATTAACAGAAAAGCCCCGGAATTGCATATACATTCATAAAATTTGAAAAGGGATACACATTTGAAGCATGAAATTAAAACCAGCTCACCTGTAATATGACAAATTGGAGAATTTATTGCAAATTTTGTTTCTGGCACTGAGGAAGCCCCTGACCTATGACTAATTAAGTTGGTGGTACTACCACTACTTGTTTCCTTATATGTTGAGAATATGGGTGATTGAATAGTACATCTGTCCCTTCTGTATACATGGCATAAGAGTGAGACAAGAAACGCCATGGTTGTGCATATAACACATATTAATAGGATAACTACAACAATCTTGATGGAAACACGTTTCTTTGAACCTCCCCGATTGCTGACAGTTCCTGAAGAATACATAAAAAATCATACATTCAGTGAACTTTTTCCAATATCATTAAGAAAAAAATACGAAGAAGAAAAAAATCTTCAAGTAAGAAGTCATCTGTTATAAGAAATCATATATTCAGCTTCTGAGTTGCTTGATATAGGAATAAATCAATAATTTTGTGTGAAATGGTATAATCTTTTTCCAGTATCAACTGGACCAGAATATGATGGAAATAGGAAAAAATTGAGAAACAAAACCAATCTTGAAGTAAGAAGTTAACTGTTGTGGAAAAATTGTATTAAATGTCCCCAAAAAAGAGCAAGTGAAATTTAAGAGATGGAAATTCAGGACTAGAGGAAGAGATAGAGGGAAAGTACCCCAAGTGCAGTTGCAAGCTTTAAAGCAATTAGGGCTATGACCATCTGCTGCCACTTGGGGAAACCCATTTGAATCGCATGTGCATGTCCATACGGATGCACTTTCTTCAGCATCTACATGGAAGGCAAAGTAGTCACCATATGATACTGAAGCTGTAATCATGGTATCCCCATTTCAACCGAAATGGAGAAATACATTGCATTCCTACCATGCATACTGATTATCAACCACAATTACCTACTTTAGCATCTTAGCTCCAAAACTTCTTATGCTAGTGTCAACATTTAATATGAAATCTACAATGAAACGTTTGGAGGATCAAAGTTAACCTACACCTACTAATATCCAATGAGTTTTTGCCACTCTACAGGGTGTTCTGTTATCAACAAATATAATTTGAAATTTATTGTGAAAGCAACTTGTATAAATCTATATTGATTCCCTTTACCAGGAATTTTTTTCAAAAATCCATCTACTACTCGTACCCAAAATCAAAGACCAAGTTAAATAATCAAGTGTTAGAATATAACAAGTGAAAAGAAGGTTAAAAAAAACTGATAGGACACAGTAATAAAGAAAAACAAAGCAAGGTAATCAGAGTGGTTAGCTTAGAAGGGAGTAGAAAAAGATTCATTCTGAAATTTGATTGTGATGGAAAACTGAGCACCAGATATACTGTGAAATAGAATTATCGATTTTCTTTATTAAAATGTAATCAAAGTTTGCAGATCATCTTTCTTTCTTTCTTTTCTCAGATGTCTTGCTTGTAGGTTCCTAAAAATATACAGCAGGAGGCTATCGGTCTTCATTCCACTAAGATATTAACAGCATACCTGAGTGGCAATCACATGACTTAGAACAGTTAGCCAGAGAGAAACTCTGATTCCCTCCAAAAGAACATCTGCATCTCCACTTGTTTAGGTTATCAGAAGCTTCATCTGTAAAGAACAATACAAGGCAAAAAAAAAAATGTATTTTTGGCTCATTTTGAGTTTAATTTATCACTAAGATGAAACAAGTAAAAGACAGAAACTCAAAAAACTCCATATTAAAAGAACATGAAAGTGAAACTGATTATGAATTATCAATCATCTCACGTTGCAGGAATAAGTCTATGTAATGTCCCGTGTATCAAATACATCTATTTACCTTTTTCTTTATTTATGCAGAAAGCACCTAAATATCAGTATTCAAGGTATGCTATACTATACTACTCACAAAATTAGAAAGGCAAAGAAATATTTTTTCGTAATTTGTGAAATAACTAGTGCTAAAATACAGAGCAAACTGAAATCAAATACTCCCTGAAGTGCCCATAGGATTCCTTTTTCATTGAAGCCGTAAATCACCTAAATTTCTGAGCTAAGCTACTAAAACCAATTGCAGAGCCAATTACATAGTATTTTCTAAATTGCTATACTGACCACAAAATGAGCTCTGAATCCAAAGCAAGCTAATAACTAAAGCAAGAGCAATTTTGAGCTGTGGCTTCATTTATTCCAACCCATACACTGCAAGTAAAAGAAAGGAAACAAATTAAACCAGTATTAAGAACAGGCTTAGTCTTCTAATATTGTGAGTCCAATCTGCATCTGTGGAAGCAAAATGGAAAAGTGATCCACCGGTTAACTAATCCAAAAATTACAAGCTTCACAAAAATAAATCAAGAGAGCCAACTGCATCCCCATTTTTCAGTTTCTACACTGAGCAAGGAAATGGATGTCAATAATTTCATTCTTAATAAGGGGATATAAAGTCTCGTTTCCTGACCTAATTTCACAGCCATGTATGCAATGAAGGTAAAAAGGTAGGAAGGAACAAATGCTGGGTTTCCCAACAAAACATCAGAGTCAAGGTTATTCTCCCTCAGTTCCATATACTAAAACAACATAAAGCTGTGGCAGTGGGTAGGTTATTGACTATAAAACATTGTATGCAGAAGCATTGAAGGCGTGAGCATTTAGTAGAGTAAATAGTAGATAAAGAGTTAGGAAGTCAACAAAAAAGGTTGCAATAATGTTCATTTGCAGGAAGACAGATCGACCGACAGAAATGTTACATCTTAAACCACAAAAACAGAAATCAGTACAGGTAGTGAACTGGTAGAAGCAGGGCTTGAGAACAGCCTCGAAAGTCTACAAATGGAATGTACCACAACACAAGAAACCATCACGGTTTTCACCCACAATTCTGCAAAGCTTTTGAATTTTGGAGATAGGAGAAGAGGGTTTTGGTGCAAAGAAATTCAAAGCAGCAGCAACAGAAAAAAAAGAGAAAGAAAGCTACAATGAGCATCTGAGAAAGCAAAGACTAAGATTAATAATATAGCAAGGAGGGTTTGCAAGGTTTTGTAATTTCCCCTCAAATTATGCACATTTTCTCTGTTCTGGAAAGAAACTAAACTATTTCACTAAAGTGAACAAGGAAAAAACAGAAGTAAATTAGAGTGATGAGAACCCCAGTCACCAACCTCCAAGTTTCATTATTGGAGAACAATAGATGGCAATTGGAAGAAAATCAATCACACAAATGGTAAACAGATATAGAGGATAGAGACCTATCCAAATGAGTCTATTCTACAAAAACAACATAAACATCTAGATATGAATTGATTCAATTGAAGCTTAAAAAAGGAACCATCTAATCCTCCACCTCTTTGAAAATAACTCATTGCTAACTGAAAACAACACTTCAACCTCCCTTCTAAATTTACTTGCATCTATCCAAAATAAAACCACCTCACAGCTTGTCTAGTTTTTCACCCATTTCCTGATCCATTCTTCCTTCGTATGAACAATCTGACCCACTGAATTTACAGAATTGTCTTGTAGTCGTAACAGAATTTGTACTTTATTTAAAAATATATAAAAATTAAGGGACAAGTATATCTTTTATCACAAACATGAAAAACGAAATGGAATAAATTAGTTTCAACTTTGGAGCACCAAATTTTACTTACTTCAAAAGAATAGAACAATAAGGTGTAGCTAACGGCCAAAAAGATAAAGTACTGCTTTGTCATTTCTTGAATGAAAAGACGTGAGAGACAATGAAAAAACACTGACGGTATACACAGTTTAATGGATTTAGATAAATAAAGCATACCATAACTTCATGTTACAAGAGAACCGTCAGTAATATTCTGTGGTAGTAGAACACTTCTTTGAACTCAGTTAAATTTATTAAAAATCACAAAAACTTTGCAAGTCTCTCTCTTAATAAATCTTGATCAATAAATGTGTTATTAAGTTGCCATTGAAAATGTGACAGAATACAGATCACACAATAATAACGGCTACAACTACTGGTATATGCATTCCAGAACCACAACCTTTTAATCAATAAATGTTAATTAGTAACTTAGCAGTTACCAGTGAAAATGTGAGAGAATCTAGATAAGAATTGAATAAAGTATAATTAATAATTATACTAGTTATACTATTTGTCCACTGGTTCATGACTGTTTCTATACATATCATATAACATAACTTAGCTTGAAAGACATGGAGCTAGCTACATATGGTTAAAATGTACTTAATCCCGTAAAGAAGAAATTCAACGCTGAGTTGTTTTGATCTAAAGTGTGGGTCCCAAGTGACATGTTGCTTTGTCGTTTGTGGGGTCAGTGCCAAACGTGAAGGAGAGAGATGTCAGCACAGAAATCAATCAGAAAAATGAGCATTTCCGTTCCTCAAGAACAATCTTAATCAGCGGTGGTGACTCTGAGATCGTTATTGGAAAGCATGTTAATCCAAAAAATGCAATCAAATTATGCTGTCAAGCATCCTTAATCAATCATGTCCTACACTAATAAACATACCCTCTTAACTTTTTCCCTTAATTTGGTGGGGTTGATGTGCCAAACCAAACCACAATGCCACCTTCTTTAGGTACAACTACGTACGAGAATAATAACACCACCTATATTTTTTGAAAAAAATAGGACTCACCATAGTACGTGCCTCAAAGCCTTTGATCTGCCAACTGTGAAACATGCAATGTTGGGGAAATGAGAATTTGAGTGCAAGTTTTGGTGAAGAATATGAAGGACTTGAGAGTGTCGAAGGGCTTATAATGAAGTCACAGAGAATGAGAGATTGATGAGGTTCCTGAAGGTAGCTCCATAACTAGAGAGAAGCAAGTGCAAAGGTGGCAAGCATTGCTTACTTTATCAAACACGTGGTGGTCCTACCAAGTTTTTGTCATACATGCAATAAATTCACTCTAATATATCATATTAATCACACTTGATTACAAATTAAATATCTAATCGTAGCTGTTTTAATCTTCTATTAAACAGATTAATTATCTGCATCAAAGAAAATTTATTACATAGATTGGTATGAGAATCACGTGACTTGATGACTCACATTACGAGGTATATCCAATCATGTGGTGTCCATAGCTCCATTATCACTACATGTTTAGGTTTGCAATGAAAGATCCGAAAAGAGTAGGTGGAGTTTTACTTTTCTGGCCCATGTCATATAAAAAGCAGGTCAAAACGCAAAACCTATGGAACGTGGGAGAGAGTGGGAATATAATATAGGATTTGAATTTTAGAAGACAAAAAAAAGGTTTGAGTGGTTTGTTTTTAAGAAAAGGAATATGATTTCACGTAATGAATGAAGAAAAGC
>Ga0209589_1010747_pt1 | contig 13212 bp, 7 predicted proteins | sample CowpeawhiteBW_FD_187525 | JGI IMG/M metagenome (GOLD analysis project Ga0209589, IMG submission 187525) | Root nodule microbial communities of legume samples collected from California USA - Cow pea white BW (SPAdes) (version 2) | ecosystem: Host-associated > Plants > Roots > Nodule | place: USA...
TTATTTTTTATAAATATACTTTTATTTTGTTTATTAAATTAATAACATTACAATATCATCAATTATTAATATAATTCAAAAAATGCGTACACACAGGCGCGATAGCGCCTGTGTTTACACTAGTAAATATGAATGACGATAAGTTTTTAGTGAAAATATCTTTTTTTAATCTACATCATTATTATTGAAATGAGTTGACGAAAAAAAGAAAGAAAAATAATAATATTTTGTTTGATACACCCAATTTTTTTACCCTCATTTAACATTATTCTTCTTACTCTTTATTATTTCTTTTCCTTTACAAATATAAAAAATCATTTTTTTTTACGTCTATTGTATCCCTATAGTGTGTGTCAAATTACTATTACTAAACAAATTGTGTCAAAGTTTAGTTAAAACAATTTTCAGAAAGAAGTCCAGTTAAATGATTGTGTAGAATGATACATAGTTATCACATTTAACTTGTATTTTTTTTTCAAAATAATTTGAGAGAGTAAAATTAAATGGATTAAAGGGAAGAAAGAGGTAAAATTGAAATTGTTTAAGATAAGAGAAAGATAATGAAAAAAGAAAAAATAGAAAAAAAATTGTAAAAGTTATTGAATGATTCGATCACTTTGAAAAATTTTAAAAATTAATTGATACATTTGGATGATCATTAAATAATTTAAAATGAAATGGTAAATTATTATTTAAAATAAATAAAAAAAGTTAAAGAAAAATAACAATAATAATTATTTATATTATTTTTAATATCATTTATATTATAATTATGACTTATATTATTATTATATTATTATTATACTTATTTATTTCATTTATTATAATAATTATTTTTATTATTATTTTAACAATAATAATTTATATTTTATCATTTTTATTACTTATTATGAAAATATAATAAAAACTAATTATATATAGATATATATTATATTTACACTCGTTTCTTCACAAATCTTCATGAATGTGAAATTTTTTTTTAAAAATAATATTATTTTTCGTGTTTTTTTGCATGAAATTTTGAACTTTCTTTGCATATCAGTGTTTGATGTATCTGGGTCTTCGGAGACAAAGAGAGTGTTAACAAACATCAGAAGAATGGATAGTAAAGTCAAACTTATGTTTTCTGCGTCAATGAGATATGCACAATGCACAACAACCAAGTTTATTTAAGATTTCCTAAAACAAAAATTTAGGAATAATGATATTTGAAATTCACTTCTTAATTATTTTAAAGATTTAATTAACTTTTAAGTTTCAAAAAAACTTGACAAGATTAAAATAAAAAATAATAAGTTTATAAGACTAAAAATAAAAAAAAGTTACATATATTCACCATTTAGGAACAAGTTATTTTATTCTTCTTATTATAAAGGAAATGAAAATGTAAAGTACAAAAAACCGCAACAAATACTTTTTTTTTTCTTAAATTAGTGACTATTTAAGAATTTTAAAAATCTAATGTACCAATTAGGATTGATTCTACTATTTGGAAGGATTCCACAAAGTTGCAGAAAATCTTAACATAGTAATTTATGAATATCAACAATTAATTACAGTTGTATCTCTGGGATTGTCTCTTGGGGAAACATGAGTTACCTCATTCTTATTCCCCGAACAGCAAAATTGCTGACTATTTTCCACTGAGTTTAAAAGCATAGTACCATAAATCATTCTTAACTTGAGCATCAGACAAAAAAAGAAAACAACAAAGAATAACTAATGAATCAGAATAACGAAGTCTTTCAGAATTTGGAGCAGGTACGAGGTAGACCCGTGTGTTGATCAACAGCCACAACCTCAGTGGCATTGTTGCATCTTAGCACATCCTGTCCCAGCTTAGCTCCAGCAGCTTTGAGACCCTTCAGAGAAACTGGTTGATTGAAGAGGTTTAAAGATGGAAGCTTTGATGCTGGAGGCATCTTCATTGCTGGCAACAAGTTTCTGAAGTCTTCTTTCAATAGCGGCACCTCAAAGTCCTGTTTGTTGTGCTTAACAACGTTGTCTTTTGCACTGATATGTGCTCCTGGCTCCATATGGTTGGTTGAAAAGCTTGCTTGTTGAGGGAAATTTGGGTAGAGACTGACATACCCTCTGAGGTACATCATGTCTATCAGGAACTTCTTCCATGAAGCTTGCCATCCATTGGTTCTAGATTTTGGAATTTGAACAGGGTTGGATTTGGCATCCTCAGTGAACCTCATGTTCATGTACACATAGAACTCTCTCCAATGCTTGGGGAAGAACACTGCCCCCCAGCTGCATGGTAATTGGTGTAGGTAAGGAGTGTTGGGGTGAATGTGTTTGAAGAATTCTGTGGCATTCCATTTTGGTCTCTCTTTGACAACTTCAACAAGCTTTGGGGTGTAGAGGGAGATGGAGGAGAGTTCAGGGAGAGAAACTTGAGGGTCATAGTGGTAAGCCATGAGTGCATACTTGATCCATAGGTAGTAGTAAGGGGAAACTTCAATGTCATCTTCTAGGAGGAGACCAAAGTCATCATCTGATGATGGATACCAGCTTTCACTCACAGCACGAATGAGACCACCTTGGATTATTCTCCTTCTCAGGGTTTTGGGTCCATGAGGCCACTCAAATGAACCTACTAGTCTTATAGTTTCCTCATCTACCCTGCTATCCATGTTGAAGGTAATGGGAATTTCATCTCCAAGATAGTAGGCATTGCTTAGAGATTTCAGAAGCCTTGTTAGTGAATTGGCTCTGTTTTGGGTGATGATGTTCACTGAAACCCTCATCCGATTCCAATCTGCAAGGCAAAGTTGAGTTTAATACTTGTTCATCTGTTACAAATTTACATGATCAACTATAAAATTATCATGCTTTCATTGTCTGCTTGTGATTAAATAACATGTAAAAGCTTACTTGGTAATGCTGTTGAACGCAGATCAGCCATCCAGAGAACTTGAGACACTGATGCCCTGGGTAAAAGAACCAATGTGGTGGCATTTGAGTTGGTTTCTGAGGCCATCTTAAGAGCTTTTCTCACATGAGGGTTAATGTCAGCAACAGTGATCACTACACTGGGGTTGTGAATTTTGATCAAACCCTTCATGCTGGTGTACACTGCATGTATCACTGGTGCCTCTGAGTCTGATACCCCAGAAAGTGATCCAATGGCCAAATCAAAAATCTTGAATCGACGTTCTTTGCAGACCATTGTAGGCCATTTGAGAACTGTTGCAACATCTTCACAAGTGCAGAAACTGCCTCCAGAGACAACAATGTAGGCCTTCTTGCCAACTGTGGACCTGAACTTTTCAAGAAGTGGTGCCAGCACTTTCACTTCATCAACTGAGTGAGCATAGAAGAGTGCATCAACTTTTTGTGGGTACATTGCAGCCCACTGAGTCACATAGCCAGTGGAAAGTGCTTTCCACCATTGATCATCTCTGACCTGAACTACGTCCTTGAAAATCACTGTGGTTTCAGATACATATGCAAGCCTGTGTTCACTATCTCCCCAAGTTTCCTTGTCCTTAGGGTCCACTGGAAGAACAAAGGAGCCAGCATTTTTGTACTTCTGAAGCTGATAGCTGCAGTAATAAAAACAATAACGAATTTTCAGCAAGTATAATCATGCAGAAATATAAGAGTGGTTCCAGGGAAATGCTTTGTTGAAATTAATTCATGGATCAAAACTTTGGATTAAAAAAAGTGGCAAAAAATTTTCTTCCTTTTGTGAGGACAAATGAGGAAAAAGATAATTTGACTATCCATGATAGACGCATTTACTTTGTTTGACATTTGACAAACAGTGTATTTCCTTTGATGACGTTTATTGCAACTTGTACTACTTATTAGTTTTTCTGAACCTAATGTCAACAACTAGTTGAACACTACCAGATCCTCTTTGGCTTAGTCAAATCATGAATGTTTGACTTGTATGGTCAGCTTTCAACTCAATTTCGCAGCCAGTTAGATCTCTTGTCACCAAATAAAATCATAATTTTTTATCACCCCAGAAGAAAAAATCTTCGTAAAATGGTAGAAAAATTTACTACATGATGTAAAAGTGTAGAAATTGACAAACCTGAGGTGCAGATCTTCACCAGTTGAGAAGGTAAAAGGTGTCTCAGTGAATAGTGTCTTAACAAGATCAGCAGAGAGAAACCATGAACTAGACAGAAAATCCACCTGCACAATTTTATCAACTGTGATATCATAAGCAGGATCGGGTAAATACAACCCTGCCTCCTTAGATCGAAATTTTCTGTAACTTGGAAACGTGAAATCCTTCTGTCTAAAAGGCAAAATCCTTCCAATACTCCCCAAAACAGAATTCTTGTATTTTTCTGTCCCAGCCACGTGCGCCAAAATCTGCAACATCTTCCTTCCAGGAATCATGTCATCATCAATAACATACACAAGATCAGCTTCAGTCTGAAGAGCCATTTGGAACCTTCCATAGTACTTGAAATCATAGCTTGAGCTTATGAAGCTGATTCTTGAGTCATTATAGGTCTCCACAATTCTCCTCAACGAGGCCTCATTGGGGCTCCCAAATGAAAGAACCCAAGCATGATGGAAAGGAAGGGTCTGTTGGAGCAAAGAATCAAGCTGAGCACAGAGTGTCTTTCTCTTGAAGTGGTTCAGCAACACAGTGATTTTTGGGCTGTTTGGACCCTTCAAGTCCCATTTAGATTTCATTGCCATCAGCTCCTGAAGAGTCTCAGTGCCAAAGGTTTTGCTTTGGAAGTTCAACACCTCATCGTAGAGCTCTCTCTTTATCTTGATCATTTGGACATCATTGGACTTCTTTTGCTGGAAGTCTATCTTCTCATTCTCACACACTTGTGATGGATTTGTGGGAAGAACACCCTCCATGACGAGAGAAGAAGCAGCTTCTTGGTAGTGGCCAACAACGTGGGGTGTGATCATAAGTTGTTTCCATTGCTGGGCAATTTTGGTAGCCCATGTGAACTCTGGTTTGGTTCTTAAATCAATGGAAGGCCCCATGTAATACAATAGGAATGTTGCATAAACTGCAAAGAAAAACTGAAGGCAAGTGAGTGCTGCAACGAACTTTGTGGAGGAACCTTTCTGAGCCTTCACTTTGTTTCTTCCTCCAACATAGTCACTAAGCATCCCTTCCAAGCATTCTCCACTTCTCGATGAGGTCGAAGTTCGACCAAAACCCATTTTAGATGCTTCAATATCCTCTAACCTGCAAAACAACAAAGACAAAGTTAGTACCTACACATGACAGTTTTACTGTCACAATTTTTTCAAGAGAAACTCCAACTAAGTCTAACCAATAAGTATGTGTTTGAAAATCTGTCAGAATGAAGCTTTTTGCACTTTTCAATGCATAAACACAAAAACAATGTGAGGGATAGATTGAGTTGAGTTGGATCAAAACGTAATCCAAACAAATTTATCAGTCTTTCTAGATATATAACTGTTTCTGTGATGTGATTGAAACTGAAAGAGAAGAGAAAACCTATGAGTGGTTTGTGAAATTTGAAGAGCAATGGTTTGTGTGCATTATATTATATATTAGTAGAAAAGGTGAGAGATAGTTTAGAAGTTCCCATGAAAATTGCATCACAGGTCACATGGCCTAAACGCTTAAGAGCAAGAAGTTTATTAGCATACGCGTTACCTTCATTCACTATACACTACTTCGTGCACACTTCTTTTAAGAAACCAATGAAAGCCAAAGTTCATGCCGTTGAAAAGGGTAAACCTTGTGTTTTTGGCACTGCATGCACTCCTAATATAACTCATTTTCGTGTTCCGTTTTTGTGCCTTTTTTTCCTCTCCGAACCAAAATATTTCCATTTTCTTAAGTCCATGAAGATCACAAGATATCTCAAACTCCTAGAGAAGAAAAAAAAAAGCATACATTATTGATTTGCACTTTGATATTCAGGTTTTAGAGATTAAAGCATGATTTAAGGGCCTTAGTCAAAACCGAAAATAACCTCTACGTAGGAAACTTTACATAGCAGGAAAAAGACAATATTATATAACCTTAAAGGCACAAACAAACACGAGAAAGAACATGGGGTTGAAGTAATACGTACATTGCACACTATCTTGGCAAGTGAAGAAGGTGAGAAAACAAAGGCTTAGCTTCTTGAGCAAAACAAGCAACAGATATGTATATGATTCACCAAAATAAATGTGTTATTTGCTGTCAAAGAGTGAGGCCTAAATAAATGTTACATAATTTATATATGAATATGATTTTATATATTAAGCCATCGATGGTGTGCTTGACCTTTTGAAGAAGATACGTGAATGAAATTTGCAGCAAAACTTTTGTTATAATGGGTGATCGCCGAACTTAGGCGGGTTCTGCGCAAGAAACTCATGGCAAGAAAATGGTTCGCTTGTGCAAGAGAGAATTCAAATGTATCTTGTTCGCTTAGGCTATAAAAAAAGGGTATTGGAATAATGGGAACACAACCTTTTCATTCCAATGAAAAATATATACTTAGCCATTTTTTCAGTTTTCATTTTCACTTTCCTCCTTTTCTGGTGAGTTGCCACTGAGATGGAGAGACACATGGGGTTGACATAACATTAATTGAATTGAATGGGACAAATTTTGGAGAGTACAAAAGAAGTTAAATATATAGGGTATGTAGATTAAACAAGATTAGTTATAACTTTATTAGTCAATTATGTTCAATAATTAGTGTAAGAACGTATTTTTATCAAGAATTATGATACTTTGACAATCAATAAATTTTTATATTAAACTTGTATATATAATTCTATTTTTTATTTTCTTTTGCAAACACAAAAGTTCGTCTTTTTTTATTATTATATTGTAAAAATGTTTGTTAGAAGTACGATATATGTTCGGTAGGAATGTAAAAAAAATCATTTCTTGATAAATATGAAAATTTATTGGATGTTTATGGTCTTTCTTATATAAAGGGTTAACTAAGAATGACTCCAATGATATTCTTAATTAGAATTAATTGTGGGTTTTGTTTGATTAGATTTTGAATTTATACTTATACATATATAAAAGTTTGAATGAAAAGAGCAACAGTGAGGGAATAAATGTCGCTTTAGACCAATAGAAATTTATTATTTCCAAAAAAGGCATCTTAATCTGCATGAAAAATTAATAATACCACAGAGATAGAAGAATGTATTAGATGAAAAGTAAATAATGATTACGCAGTTAAAATAATGTATTATCATTTTTTTTCTATTTTTTATTGTCTTTTCTCTTATCATTTTTGAATTGTGCATAGTTCAATTATATAATGAAGAAAACCATATTAAACTATTTTTTTTATTCCATTCAAAGTATGCACGTGAGGACTTCTTAAAAAGTTTAAAGAAAGTCAACATTTATAATTTACAATGGTTTTTCATTTCATTCAAAGTATATATATGGTCGTGATGTATTGAAACTGTTGGAGGAAGTCAACATTGGTGTATAAAATGTTGGTATTCCTACATTTGAGTTTGGTATGATTACAATGATGTTTGGTTTTTGTGTAGGAATGAACCACTCTAGTGGAAACCACGTATAACATAGTTGGCGTTGGTGAATGTATTAGTATTATGTATCTTTACGAGTGTGTGGGTTAGGTTGATATTTATAAGCCTGGGAAATAGTATTACGATCCATAAAAGAAACAAAAGTGTACTCGTACCTAAACGTAAATCTTCAAACCATTTAACCATTTGCTTCAAAAAGTCTATAACAAATCTCTTCATAATGAAATTATTGAATAGTTTCTTCATTAGTAAAAAAGAAACATTCTTTTAAGTCAAAGACTACGTTAATACGCAACTATTAAATCACGTCAATTAACTTTGTAAAAGTTAAAAACTATAATGTTTTTGTAATTTCAAAAATTACATTTAATAAATATACTATTATGTTACGTCAATTTTGAAATTAAATTGATTATTCATGCAATCAAGAATGGATCTTGCTAAATATCATTGAGAATAGTTCAAATATAAGTTAAAAGTTTCACATAAGATCAAATAGACAAAGTTACACACTATATAAGAATAGAAATCCATAACACCACTGTCTTAAAATTTTGGAATAAAAGTGGTGTCAAATGTCTTATATATGTATAAAACCAATATCATATATATGAAAACAAGAGACTCATACTTAAGAGAAAAATGTAATATTGTTAATAATTAAAGTGTTGATCGTCTGTATCTCAAATTTTGATATATTTTTGTTCACAAAATTTAAAATGAGTGAAAATAATCTTTTTAACTTAATAATGTTAACTTTTTCTTTTTTAATATATTAAACAGAAATTTGAGTTAATATTTAAACCGAGACATGTGAAATGCTATAAATATCTTACTGTATAAAATTAGTCTCAAAACTCAAACTTTTTGAACATTATGTTAAAAAATGTGATGTGCAATAGTTAGAGTAGTTAGCCTCTTCAGATGGGTCCCTGTAAAGAAGAAAAGAAGTTTTTGGTTGAACTTCAATGCAACAAAGGCCTTGGTGGTGCAGAATGGAGAGGCAAAAAGAGCAGACAGAGGACAAAAATCTTAAGATTTATGTGATTTGAAAAACCAGAATTCACATTGAACAGAGTAGTTAGGCTTTCACAGGTACATTGAAGTCAGTTCTGTAGTTTACACTAACAGATAGTTGCAATAGCATGAAACAATTCTGGCCATAATAATAGTAATAATAATAATAATACTCTCTTAAACCATTAAAACTAAACTGTTTCTACACATTCTTCCATAATCCTCTAATCACCTAGACATGTCACAACTTGAGGAGTAATCTATCTGCTCAGTTTCCCAGCTCAGCTTAGAGGCAACTCTTTCATGCTGTGGAAAATATTCCTGTAACCATCATACACAACATCATTTCAGTTGCAGTAAATCAATACACACATTTGCATCATATTTTTCCACAAACATAGTCTATAACAACACTACCTTAAAATTAACCATCATCATTCACAAACTGTCGTAAAACATTACAGAAACTGTTAAACCAGAAAGAGAGATTGCAGTTACCTCCATCTTTTTGACAAGCTCTTTTGATGATGGGGAAGATACAATTATGTGGCGAGCTTTGGGGCTAATGAACCCTTCCTCCACAGCTTTGTCAATGAAAGACAACAATGAATTGTAGTATCCATCTACGTTCAGCAACCCCACCTTTCAAAACAATTATCAACTTGGTTAAGAAATTATTTTTTTCATTAACAAAAACAATTCTAGAACTTAGTACAACGTAAATCTTCGAAGATTAAAAAGGGTCCTTACTGGTTTATCATGGATGCCAAGCTGAGCCCATGTTATGACCTCAAGAAGCTCCTCAAGTGTTCCATAGCCACCTTCACACACACACACAAAGAAAACACATTATTATTAATTAGATTTTCTACTTATTAAGTTTATATATATATATATATATATATATATATATATATATATATATATATATATATGCAGAAAAAGTACTTTCAAAACACATTATGCAGTTTTTTATTTTATTTAATTGTTTTCTTAGGCATTGTTGTCGTTTTATTCCTTTTAATTATATTTTTGGTTATGGATGCAGACCCAAATAACTATCGACTGAATGACCCCTTTTACAGTTCTTTTATTGAATTATAAAAGGGAAAGAAACGATGTGGGACCCGTGTTTTTGTTTTTCTTGGGCCTGTGAGCAATCTTTGGAAATCTGTCCTGTTTCCTTTTACAATTTTAGCTTTTTAATCTTTCAATTTAATAATAATAACAATTTTATTATTCTCAATAAATTCTTTTATGGCGTAAAATATAATTTTACTATTAGATAAATAAATTTAAATAAATCTTAACCTTTTTTAATTAATTTTATTTTTAGTGAAATCTTTATTTAAGATTATTAATAGACTATATAAATTCAAACAGGAAAACAATGCAGGCATGAAAACATCATAACTCTGTGTAAGAAAACATAATTTAAACAGAAGAAAAAAAAAAAACCAGTGATGGAGTATCCTACGCTAGATTTCATGTTGTTAAACTTAGATCGCATCTACAATTATATTGATGCATGAGAGAAATAAAGTGGTGCATCTGCATCACAGAAGTTGAACAATCTCTCATAGATCATGTGGATTTTGTCCGAAACATGTCTATAAGCCATCAATGGATGAGTTTTAAAGTCCTGACATTCTATCACATAATGATTTGCAGTTGACATGTCATATGTACATTTTCATTGACACGTAACATCATGAAGAAAGTAGTGTGTATTAAAAAACCTCACATTCACAAAAAAACTGACACGTAACATCATCAACAAAGTAGTGTGTACTAAAAAACCTCACATTCATACAAAAAAAGAACAGAATTTGTACAGTGAGAGCATCGCTTTTTCATTTTGAAATCATAATCAGTGATAAATATGCAGTTAGAAAGGTCGATGATTGAAATGGGGTAGTGTGAAATGTGAGTTTAAGAGTGAAAATGGTGTGTGTTGTACGAACCGGGTAAGGCAATAAAGGCATCAGAGTGGCGAGCCATCTCTGCTTTTCTTTGATGCATGTCTGCTACTGCCATCACTTCTCCCACAGTTTCTCCAGTGATCTGCAAAAAGCCAGAACCCCAAATGGATCCAAATTATCACTGAAACCATAAAGAGGGTTTTGTGTGTGAGTGAATGCATGGACAGGAATGGAAGAAGGGTAATGATGAGTACTGCAGAAGTGGGCTCAAGAAGGAATCGTATAGCTTGACATTTTCCCTTGGGAGATAAACCAAACAATAGACCAAACGAAGAAAGGTGGGAAAAGTTACTCATCAATGATAAGAAAATGGAGATCAAACAAGGGTTGCCACAAGAATCTAAAGAGGGTACATGGAACTTGGAGAGAGAGGGACAAAATGCCTCAGAACGAATGACCCCAGGTTGCCAGGTGTATTGATAGATAAGTTTATAGAAAAAGACTCAAATGTCAAACCACCTTAAAACCTAAAAGAATCACCACAAAAGACAAAGTGCAAAATCCATACACTGTCATAACAAAAGTAAGGTGCAAATTCACTACACACACTAACTTGTTTTTATAAAAACTTCACAACTTCACATTGATTATGTATCATAATTTACAGATTCTTTACACTGTCAATTTACCAAAGAATCATGTTAGAAAAGCTGTTATTGGAAATCATTTTCTAAACAGTATCAACAACACTTTGTCTAAAGAGGATAGGTAGGATTGGAACAAGAAAAGCATGTTGTGGTGGAAAGGTAAAGTGTCTGTAGATAATTCTCTCTGTCTCTCGTTCTGTGTGGGTGGATATTTGGTCATTTTCTTTTTATTTGCAATCATGATTGATGAAGTGCCTCCAAAACATCTTAACATTACCTCTCTTGGCATCAGTGTCTTGGGAATAACCCTGCAGACAATATCATCACATGAAATAGTTCAAATTAACAACATATCATGCAATCCAACAACATTCATAAATCACAACCAAGATTCTGCTCACCCAATTACATGCCGACCCCCTTCATAAACAGCCTGGGAAACCAGCCCCATCAAACCAATGCTGCCTCCTCCATAAACCAGATCAATATTTCTTGACACCTTTTCAAGATTCAAAAAACGTGCCCAAATAAGTTAATTAAGTAAATAATTCAACAATGGTAGCTACTCTTTCATTAAACTCTCCCACCATCACCAACAACACTGAAACTACCAAAGGTATATGCTTAAACTCTGTATAGACTACAAAATATCCATGAAAAGAAAAAAAGAAAAACAGATTTTTGTTCACCCCACTTTTCTTGAGGGGTTTATGTAGTTGAAATGTGGATGAAGAAACCATGTGGGGTACCGAGAAACAGATGAAGAAACAACAAACAAAGGTCTAATTGAACATTTAAGCCAAACCAAGACCACCAAAAATAACAGGATGAACCAAAAACAACATATGCCAAGTTCAATTTGCTTGAACAAAACAAGGTTGGCATTAGGAAGCAGAGTTTCAAATTAGCAGAAACATGTGTTAGCAGAAGAAACGTGAGAGTGAGACGTTACCAACTCTTTGCCAAGCTCAATAGCAGCATCCTTATAGCTACTCTTGTTCCCAGGGCTACTTCCGCAGAACACACAAATCCTCTTGAACCTGGATTGTTGTTTCATCTCAGTTTCTTCACCCTCCATGTTTCCTTTTTTCTCACACTGTGTCTTCTCTATCATCACCCCAAGGCTTGAGTTGAGAATTCGGATGAATGAACGGTTAATTGATGGAAGTGCTGGTGCGTGGCTTTATATAAGGGTAGCAGAGGCACAAGCGAGGGTGCATTCTATTGTGGAACCATTATCACATCATGAACGATGACGATGATGATGACTCCTCCCAAGTTGTACGTAGGAAAAACTTGATCCACAAACGTGTGTGTTTGTTTTCTACTTTACTATGGTCCCCTGTACCAGATAAAAATATATAAAAAAGAAAAAAAAAAGCAACACAATCCGTGGTCCTATGTCAAGATCATTGTGCGTTTTTGTTTCACCAAAATTGAATATTGGAGTGGAAACACTACACTGGACGGTGAAATTGAACTCTCTGTTTTGATGTTCTAAAATACAGTTCGAAAGGGTTGGTTTTGATGTTTGTTGCGTGTTGATGGATGCTATTTGCTTAGACAGTTTTTCCTCAACATCGAGACTCGTATATTATAACATCTTTTAAGACATACCAAGATTATATACTTACATATATATATATATATATATATAGCAAAAGTAGAGGTAGAAAAATGAGATACGTGGAAATAGTAGTAGTAGTATCTTCTTGTTTCTATTCGCAATATCCACGTGGGAAATCAGAGCTAGTGGCAAAGTTTAGTACAATGGTACATATAGGACCTTTTTATAGCAATGGAAAATGTTTGGTAGAGATAATTTGGGGGGAAGACACCTAGACAGGGATGACGAAAATATGAGAGAGAACTGATAAATGTCAGCAGTGACCACTGTAAGAGTGTTTATAGATCAGAAATGCATAACTATTCTACTTTAAGATGAAACCTTTTCTTCCGTTGAATCTTGATCACATAAAATATTAAACTATGTTTCTTTTTTTTTTTTATTTTGAACATCTAGGTTATACTTGAGCTTTAGAAAAATATCTCTGAGACTGCACATGATTTTCTGGTATCAATTTCATTTCATTGCAACCCACAAAATATCTTCTATTTGATGTATAGCCAGGATAGTG
>Ga0209589_1010750_pt1 | contig 13211 bp, 7 predicted proteins | sample CowpeawhiteBW_FD_187525 | JGI IMG/M metagenome (GOLD analysis project Ga0209589, IMG submission 187525) | Root nodule microbial communities of legume samples collected from California USA - Cow pea white BW (SPAdes) (version 2) | ecosystem: Host-associated > Plants > Roots > Nodule | place: USA...
GATGAATAGTAAGAGAAAAAAAGAAAAAGGAGATAAGTAAATAATTTTATAAAAACTTATACAAATAACCATTAATTTTTAAAAATTTAATAAATAATTAAATTATAAAGGGTAAAGTTGGAATTATGAAATGTGGACACAAAAGAGGGAATCCCCTTTATATATAGTTATAGATTATAAATTTATATATTAAATAAATTATATAAATATATATATATAATACTTCATTCTTTTTAGACCAAATAAATAAAATAAAATAATAATATTTTTTAAATATTCTCTTTAATGCATACAATATTTGTTCATCATCAAATATTATGCTATAATAAATGTTATGGCAATCAAATATATTGTGAATAAACTAATGGATAAAATAATAAATTAAATGGATAGTAATTTGTTAATCAAAAATATTATTGAGGCATAATATAATGATAATATTAACTAATAAACACCTATCCATAAATGTTATGTATTCTCGGATGGAGTATATACACAATCTCGTATACTCTTTTACAAATTACACGCATATTACATATTTTTTTATGCTCTTACTCATTTAAGCGCCGGAGAACCTTATGTAGGTGAATTTTTTTTTTTGGCTTTACATTACTCACCAACAACCTCATGTCATCTCCGAAGATATTCACTCATTTTGGATAAGAACCACTACAAGAATTAGTCCAAGAAGCTACGAAAAAATTTTGAGAGTCCAAAAAAATGGAAGTTAATTGTGTCAGTCAAGTAGAGGGGAATCAAAATTAGAATTATAGAGTGGGTTTATCCGACTCTCAAACATTTATTAAATATTATCAAATAAAATAATTACAAAAAAACAATTATAATGAATAACAAATTGTTAGGGATAAAATAACAATAACATAATGTCGTTTAGCCATCGATATAATATAATATAATAAAAATAAAAAAGTAAAGAAATCATAGCAAGAATGGGTTGGAAGACACTATTTTAAAAAGGTCTGGCCGATGAAATAATGTAATAAAACAAAAATTTTAAAAAATCCTCTCAAGAAAGGATTAAACCGACACATAGGAATTAATTATGGATAAAAAATTAATAAAATTTTAAGAAAGCCATTTAGAAAAGGCCTTACGTATAATATAATAAAACAATAAAAAATTCTCACAATAGAAAGCTTGAGCCACGCATAGGAATTAATTATTTAATAAAAAAAAACTAAAAAACCACTTAGAAAGTGGTTAATTTTTGAAAGAAATGGCTTGGTTAAGCTTGACAATAAAAAATTCTCACAATAGAAAGCTTGACCCACGCTCTATAATTAATTTTTGAATAAAACTGAAAGAAACCCATTCAAGAGAGGGCTAAACCGACACAAAGAGATTAATTACTAAATAAAAATTTAAAAACTCCACTTAGAAAAGGCTTAGGCGACGAAAACAATTAGTAAATTGAAATAAAAGGAAAACAAAAGATAAGTTTAGAGTGGGCTTAGACCACGTTTGTAATTAACAAACAAAAATAAAACAACAAATATGGTTATTGAGATGCTTACACATGTAGTGAATAGTGGATGTTAGTTGGCTTAATAGGCGTAAAAAAATAGAGGGAGAAAGTAAAGTTAAAGTTAACATTTTGGTTTGCCTTTACTCTCACTCATGAAGATCGTAAGACCCAAAAAATTTAAATAATTAAATAAATAATTATTTAATAAATGGAGGTAGTGTGAACCTTTATGGTATTTAATATTGAAGTTTATGATGTACGATAGAACTAGTTCACATGGTTTAGAGTACTTAGTTAGTATGATGGGACTTGGGTTTGAGTCTTGTGCATGCCAATTGTGTGTTATTTTAATTGTTTATTATTTTTAATAATAATGTGCTTGATCATTATGAGTAATAATATAATCCTAGGTGTATAGGAATTATCAAGAAACATGAATTGGTTATGTTTCATTCTGCCAAAGTTCATAATTTTTGGATTTCTGGAAATTTTTCAGAAATCTCTTGGTGGGCCTTCAAAGCCGCCAGGCTACTCATGCTATTTTCTGTGAATTTTTGGGTTTCTGCTTTGAATCGCCTAGCGGTGATGAACTGCCACTAAGTGATGTGTGATGGAGTACTCTAGGTGATATGTTTCTAGGGTTATTTTGGGATTTTGGGGATCATGAGGTCTCTGGATCATGGAAAGTTGTGCGATAAATATATTTAGATATATAATGTGTAATATGAACTTGGATTACGATGAATGGTTGGACTAAGAATCTTTGAATAGGTGGTTTGAGTGATTTGGAGAAATTTAGGGTAGAATGGGTTGGATTCCAATTTGGAGTTGATTTTTTATGTATTGAACTGGTAATCAATGATATGTGAGTTTGAATGTGTGAATGAATGAGAAATCGTGAAAACAAACAAAAGGAGATGAAAGCTGAGTCACATTGGACTTGCACAGGTGCAATAAATTTCTAGAAATTCCAGAATTTTATGCATTGCCTGGTGGCAAGGGGCGCTCGATCAATGTAGGGTGCATTTTTGGTAGTTAACAGTTCTGGTATCGGGGAGGTAGGTTTAAAAGGTTCGTTGGGAATTGCTTGTGATCTATCTGTAAAATGGACTACATAATAGGATCTAGGTTTGGATGATTACCTTGAAGTTTCCTAAGTTGAATAGATGGTAAAGTGTGGGAGTTGAGGATGGGATTGCAAAGGGGTGGTTGGAAGGGATAATGATAATATTGTGTGAATTTTATCCTGTTAAGTGTCATGAGTTGCTAAAGTTGGAGTTCCTAGAAGTAGGCTTAGTTTGGGATTGGATTGTGAAAGGGATAGGATTCCAAATGATGAAGGCACATTGGGTACTATTGGATGGGAAATAACATAATTGGGTTGTGTGTACAAACTTGTAATTGTTGGTTAATTAATATGAGCATGGTGGGTTGTAATCAAGTATAAGTTGTGGAATACTTAGGTTGGTGAAATTGCATGGGAATAGAAATATTGTAAGTAATCTAGAGTGTGGGCTTCAAGACTTTGGAACTTGACGAAATTAACTTGCGAAGATTGTTGTAGGTCTTAATGTATGGATTGTGGTTAAAATCTACTTTCTTATGCATAAAACCAGTACAACTCGTCGTACTGGTGTAGTGCCTAGCGGATGATTTTGAGCCGTTAGGCGATAGCTACAATTGAAGAGGTTGCTAGAGCGCTCAATGCCTAGCGATGTGGATGTTCTATCAGGCGACTGATGTGTGGACAATGACATTGGAAATGCATGGCACCTAGCAGTGAAGTTCGTTCCGCTAGGCGATACCTACAGAGGTAGGGTGTTCTATGGCACTTGGCGCATGGTGCTAGATAGGTTCCGCCAGGAGATCTGTAACTGGCATTTCCCCTGGCGACGCGGAAGCAACGCTAGGTGATAATGCAGGGGCAAGGACTTGTGTGCTTTGGATGTGCATGATCTACAAGGCTTTGGGTGATACCTTTAAAATGGACTTGCTGTAGCATTCCTTGAGTTGTAGCTTAGAAAGGTATCCCTTGAGTTGTGGCTTGGATCGAGGGTAAACATGTGACATTACTTGAGTTGTGGCTCGGAATGACATCCCTTGAGTTATGGCTCACGATGGAGGATGAACACTGGACATTCCTTGAGTTGTGAGTGTGCTATCACAAGTTGTAGCCAGTGATGTGTTAATCTTGTGTCGAGAGTACGAATTGTAGTTCGTATTGGGAACTCCACCTGGTGTTACGGAGTGTGGTCCATAGCATGATTTCCCTTACGTGTTCTGTAAGACCCAAGAAATTTGACTAATTAAATAAATAATTATTTAATAAATACGAGTAGTAGAAGCCTTTATGACATTTAATGCAAATTGATATGATGTGAAATAGTACTAGCTCAAGTGGTTGAGAGTACTTGGTTGTGTGAAAGGACTTGGATTCGAGTCCTAAATATGCCAATTATATGATATTTTAAAATGTGCATTATTTTAATGTTATGATTGAATGTGAGTAGTGATAATGTAATCCTAATATTATAGGAATTACCATGAAACATGTGTTGGTTGAATTGGTTGTGCATTGACTTTGTAATTGAGGGGTTGTGTGTTCAAACCTTGCTAAGAATGAATTAAACTTTCTTTTTGCCTAATTTTCTTTTGGCAAGAATATGAAAGGGGAGAGAAACCCTAGCTGCAAAATGGACAGCCTAGCGGGCTAAGAAAACACCTTGTTAATGACTATTGAATAGTCATTAAGCCTCCTTTATACAAATTTTCGTTTTAGAGAGTAAATAGGATTTTTTACTCTAATAATTCGATGAAAAAGCAGTGGTAAGAGTGTGTAAACTGCTGTTGTGGGTGCACTGGGAAAGGAAGTGATCAAAGCAACCATTATCAACATAGGCGCAAGGGTTTCGGGTCAATTTGGTGGTGAAACAAAGGAGCACTTGTGGGGAGCACGAAATAAGCTTGGAGTTTTCGAATTGAGCAAGGATTAACAGGTTAGGGGAGTTCCTTTATATGTGTATATGATCTGTACTTATTTTTGTGTATACTATACGAATGTGATGCCTTTGTATGATAAAAATCTCTCTGTTACGCATTTCTGGAAAATCCCCAGAAACCGCCTGGCGGCATTGAATGTGCCGCTAGGCGACGCATGAATTTTAATCCAATTCTGGGTTTTTTTTGTGATGAACCGCCTGGCGGCAAGGGTGGTTCCGCCAGGCGACGCGAACACTGTACAAAAAAGCTATTTTTTGTACTTTTCGCGCAGCAGGAACTGCCGGGCGTAGCTTCGATACTGCCAGGCGCCAGACTTTGATTTTCGATTTTCTGGGCGCTAGGCGCCACAAAATTTTCTAGTTTGCGCAGTTTCCGTAAAACTGCATTTCCGGATTCGTTAACCGTCCGATTTTGGTGAAATTTTGACAGGAGATTCATAACATGTTGTTCTTCACTTTGAACGGTGGAGATTTGAATTGGATGTTTGCAGCTAGAGATATACATCAGTCATGATTTGTTGTTTTAATAACCTAATAATATGATTACTAATGGATGATTAAGTGTTCTCAAGTGCTGGTATGACCTTGATTGGTGAATGTATATATATAAATATATAGATGTGTGATTGATGAGTATGTTTTTGGTAGTGCTTGCTAAGACATGTTGAATATATGAACTTATATATGTTAGCTCGAATGTATGATGTTATAAGTGTGTGAAAAAGACCACTATTGATGATATCACTATGACCGAGTGTTGCATGATCATGACGGGTTTTGGGGAAGTATGGGAACATGATAATCATACCTTAAATGTAATGAAATTTGTGAGGGCATGTGGAATAAGTATATAGCTTTGATTGTGTCTTATGTGAGGTATGTGAATTGTAAGCATGCAAAGGGTTGGGAAAATGAGAAGGGGAAAATAAAGTGTGCATTGGAATTGATTTAAGAGGTAAGTACATATGAATTATAAAAGATAGGAATGTGTGCTTATACTTGAAAGATGCATGTGTTGTGATGTTGTAATTTGGAATATATGAATGTGTATGCTGATTTCTGGATGTTTGAGTATTGAAAGGGTGAATGGTAGGAAATGAATTAGAGTAACTAAAACTAGTAGTATCACATTACTGGTGTGGCGCCTGGCGGTGTAGAGTGGACTGCCAAGCGATAGTAGGAAACAAGGATGTCTTGTGAGTTGTGGCACCCGACGGTTAGGTGGAACCGCCAGGCGGTCTGTACTGCCATTTCGCCTAACGGTGCTTAGGCTGCGCTAGGTGATGGTGTAGTGGCAGGATGCGTGGTAATATGTTTTGCATGGCTTGTTGTGTTGGTTCTGGTCTAGGATATGCTTGATGTTGTCATGAGCGGGTAGGTTCATGACTGGTGATGAACACGTGATGAAATGAGCGGGGAGGTTCATATCCTGATACTCTCGTGTGGGGATACGAGCGGGGAAGTTCGTATGTTCCGTGATCACACTTGAGAGATGCTGCGAGCGAGGAGGTTCGTAGCTGGTGGATCACGTGTGTTGGACTACAGGCGGGGAGGTCTGTAGAGTTGGACTACGAGCGGGGAGGTTCGTAGAGTTGGACCACAAGCGGGCAGATTCGTGGAAGCATTGGAATCCCTAAGACCAGCTTGAGTATGTACCTTGTGTAGCGTAGTGTGCTTTTCTTGTTTCATTATCATGATGTGATGTGAGACTTGGATCAGGGGATGCTGTGCCATGAGCGGGTAGGTTCATGGATGGTGGTGAACACGTGATGATATAAGCGGGGAGGTTCATATCCTGTTACTCTCGTGTGGGGATACGAGCGAGGTAGGTTTGTATGTTCCGTGCTCACACTTGAGAGATGCTTCATGCGGGGAGGTACGTAGCTGGTGGATCACGTGTGTTGGACTACGGGCGGGTAGGTCCGTAGAGCAGGACTACGAGCGGGGAGGTTCGTAGAGCAGGACTACGAGCGGGGAGGTTCGTAGAGGCAGGACCACGAGCAGGCAGGTTCGTGTGAGCATCATAAACCTTGAATCCGAGACTAACTATTTTTGTGTGTTGTGAAGGTTGAAAAGCCTTGGGGATTGAGGTCTTGGCCAAGAATTTAACTAGAATAAAATAGATGGGTGTATCTTGATTTTCTTATTAACTTATATGTTATCTGTTTATGAGCTCACCCTATCTGCTTGTGTTTGGCGATGATCATGTAATGCGTTACATGAGAGCAGATGATGTTGTAGGTGGTGCTGATGAGGCATTGCATCGGAGAGAGGGTTAGTTGGGAAAAGCTTTTACTGGAATTTTATCATTATTATTTTTATGAACTTTGTAAACAATATTTTACTGATTTGTGAATTTGGATATTGTTTTGGAGTTTCATAAATTATGGATTTTTGGATAACTTCAGATTAATAAATATTTTAAAATTTCTCGCGTTTTGGGGGCAAAGTATAATAAATGAGGTTTTCTTCATATTTCTTAATTTTTATTACTTAAATTAGTAATATCCGACCAGGATGTTACATGTTCTACAAGTTGTGGCTTGTAGGTGGTGGCAGACAGAGTTTTCCTAACTAGTCTCAAAACATTTCTTAAAAGAAATTCTTAATCAGAACAAAAATAGAACTTTGCTTGAAATATATAAAAAGAAAACTAAAGACTACAAAAAACACAAACTCTATTAAACGTATATGCGTAAAAAAATAATAAATAAATAAATAAAAACAAAATCAAAATATAAGAAATACTAACTGTATTCCCCGGCAACGACGCCAAATTTGATAACGTTGTCGTTAAGCGATCAAATTACCACTACTTAACTTTAGCAACTTCAGTATTGCCAAGTTAGTAGTGAACAAACTAGTCAGAGTTAAGCTAGCCTTGAGTCGTCTCTCAATGAATACGTGATGAATGCGTATTTTTGCCCTCATTCAATGTTTAATTATGAGTATTTGATTAAATTTGTGTGCTTAAAAAGTGATTTAATTAACAATTTTGATAATTAGGCTATTTGAACTTGTGTGATAAAAATGTTTTAAAAAGTGATTTTTAGCTGCATAAATTATTTTTGGATATTTTAATGTTTGTTGATGCAGTTGAAGTTAAGATTAAGCTTATTTAAAGGTGGGAAAATAAATTGATTGAAATTACAAAACACCTTTAAATAAGGCTAAAATCAGCAAGTTCTGGAAAAACCACTTTTGTACCCCATACATTACTTATACACTCCCCTCTTTCCCAATGGGTCTCACAAAATCTACTTCTGCACCCCTGCCTTTGTCTATTTGCACCCCTTTTCTCCACTCATAAAATAGATGCACTCAGATGTTGTCATGTGGCAATCCTCAATTTTTAAAATTGGCCAACCAACACAAGCCACATGGGCTTAATCTCTACTAAAGAATCTAAACCAATAGCATGTTGCCACATCATCATCATCTTCTTCCCTCAAACCTTAGTTCTGGAGAGAGAAAATTGCCACGTGTCATCCTGTCATTGCACAGTCAAAGAGTCAAATCTAGTCAAACATTCAAAAGCTGGTCAAACAATCAACTCTGGTCAAAGACTGGTCAAAAATGGTCAAATAAGAGGGGTTAAATTGGAAATATTGATATTTTTGGATGTCTCTACAAATTTGGACTATCAAATTTCAAAATGTCTTATTGAGAAAATTAATGCAAATATTATTTGGTGATAATTTATCAGATATTTTTAAATAATTAATTTATTTAAGTATATCATAAATTATTAGCCAACTATATTTGTCAAATATTTTTAAAACTGACTATCTCTCCAAATATTTTTGAAAATTTATCTTTATCTTTATTTTAAAAGATATTTGAGAGATTTTAGCAACCGAAAAGCCAATCCAAGTCCTATATAAAGAGACCAAGGGGGAAGCAGAAAAAGAAAAAGCTTAGGACTTTGGAGTTTAAGAACCCTTAAGGGGGGCCTAATTTCGTTTCCTTTCTCTCTCTATTCTTCTTCTATTTTTATTTTGCATTCTATGGAAGGCTAAACTTCTTGGGTTGATTCCATTGTAATTTCTTAATTGGATTTTGAGGTTAGATCAATTAATTTGTTTGTTCTTTTGATTCTTGTTGAGATTTATTTTCATCTATGTCTTTTGGTTCTTAATTTAGTAAAAGTAATGATTTTTACATTGTAGCAAGTTAGCACGGTGTTAAATCTACATAACATAACAATCGTATGAGTCCAAGGGTTTTTAAATTTTAATTGAGAAGTTACTTTGATTAATTTTAGAAACTTTCATATGATTGAATGAGTTTTTGCTAATAATTGAGAAGTTACTTTGATTAAAGGTGTAAACTTAGATTAGGATTAATCAAGAAGTTACTTTGGTAATTAGTTTTTTACTAGATATAAGAGGTAAAAGAATGGACATGATTAGGATTAGTAATATTTAATTGAGAAGTTATATTGGTTAAATTTACTAAGATTAATCTACAAAGGTCTTGCTTTTGATTGAGAAGTTACTTTGGTTGAAAGTAAGGATGCCAACAAATTAATTGAGAAGTTACATTGATTAATTTGAAATCTTAAACAAGAAATCAATAATAATAATCTTTAGGAAACCAATGAGGAATCCTATTTTGAAAAAGTAGTGGAATCGACATATTTTTCTTTACTATTGTATTGTTTCTATCTTATTTTATCTTTTTATTTTTATCTCTCATATTTTTATTATTTTATTTGTCTCTTTTGTATAGTTTTATAAGAACTAATTTGTTAAAAATCAATTCCGTGTTCGTTGGGAGACGACTTTGGGTTACTTTACCCTTTCTATTTTGTTGACTACTTTCTTAACAATACTGAAGTTGTTATAGATAAGTAGTATTAATTTGATCGCGTCAACGACAGTGTTATCAATACGAAATTGATTTCAAATATTTGAGTTCTATAAAAATCTATCCTAAATGCAATTAAAATTAGAAACTATAAAAATATGGGGTTTTGATATGCAAAGACTAAATGACACACACATCAGAGATTGTAAACATAGTAATAGTAAATAGGTCAATTCCACTGCTTTTTCAAAATAGGATTCTTCATCGGTTATCTAGAGATTATTGTTAAATTAATTATTGTTCTTGATTTACAAATCAATCAATGTAAAGTCTCAATTCATTTGTTGGCATTCTCACTTTTAATCAAAGTTCAATCTCAATTAAAAGTGAGAATTTTTAGATTATCCATAGTAAATACAACCAAAGTACAGTCTCAATTAAATTTTACTATGCCTAATCATGTCTATTCCTTTGTTTCCTCACCAAATAGAAAACTTAATTAATCAAAGTAAAGTCTTGACTAATTTTAGTTAAAGTGGTTACCTTTAATCAAAGTATAGTCTCAATTATTGGCAAAAACTTATTTAATCAAATGAAAGTTTCTAAATAAAGTCAAAGTAAAGTCTCAATTGAATTTAAAAACCTTTTAACTCATATGATTAGCATGCATGTAGATTTAAAATCATTATTTTTTATTCAATTAAGAAGCAAAGGACGTAGATAAACAAAAACCACAACAATAATCAAAATAACAAATATATAAATTCATCTAACGTCAGAATCCAATTAAGAAATTACAGTGGAATCAACCCTAAAAGCTTATCCCTCCATGGCTTTGATGGAATACATGATAATATGATGAAGGAAAGAAATATAAAAGGAAAGGAAGAATGAGAGATGTGGTGAACGACGATATCTGCAAAAACTAGAGAGTTGCTAAGTGTCCCTCTTCTGCTCCCATAGGCCTCTTTATATAGGCTTCAATTGGACTTGGACTTGGACTTTATTTGTTCAGTTGTTAAAATCTTTTATCTTTATTTAATTAATTAGCAACTTAATTTTTGTCCAATTTCCAATTTTGCCCCTCTTGTTCAACCATTTTTACAATATTGACCAGAATTTGACCAGAGTTGACTGTTGCTTTGACCAGTTGACCTATTGACCAGCTTGATTGTGCAATAGTAGATTGACACATGGCAGAGTGCACTTTCTCTCTCCAGAATTAGGGTTTCCGCTGGTTGGAGGTGTAGAGGCAATGACGGGTGCGAGGCTGATGCAGTGTGCGTTCGTGATTAGTGTAGTGGCCGCCAGTGAGGTTGCGGTGATGCATGGTTCACATTCACTGCTGGTGTGGAAGCTGCACTGCTGTTGTGAGAAGAAGATGGAACATAGCTCACGGTGCTGCTGCTGCATCATGGTTGGATGCGTGAATGTGGTGTGATTTTCGCTGCTGCGATGGCACTGTGGTGGCTGCACTATAGGATTGCGTGGCTTCCATGGTTGTTGTTGGTGCGGTGGTTGCCATTTCAACGTGATTGATAGTGGAGATGGCATAACTGGTTCGCGAGCTTGGTGCAGTGCAGTGGTGATGGTGGCACGGTGGTTGAAAGTTGTGGTTCGTTATAGAGAAGATGTACGAGATGGAAGATGATTGGTGGCCGTCGCGGTGCAGTTCTGGTTCGTTCTCGCTGCTTCCATGGTGGTTCGGTGCAGCTACTGCGTGGAGATGATGGTGGCTGCATTGGTCATGCGACTGCCATGGCTGCCGACATGGTGATGGTGTAAGAGGAGAAAAATTAAGGTTAGGGTTTCATGTGTGAGATGATGACGTGGAACGCCCTAATTGGTTCGCATGCATGTGCAAGGATTATGCCCATGTGGCTTCTTCTGGTTGGTCAACTCAATTAGTGGAGGATTGCCACATGGTAGCATCTGAGTGAATGGAGTTTAAGTGGTAGGAGGGGTGCAACTTAGTAAAAATTGAGGGTGCAGAACATGTTTTTCTGGTCCACTTGCAAGAGGAGTGTGTAAAATAAAACTAGGGTGCATTTAGCTCTTGAATTATTATTTTTAGAATTTGTTGATTTTGGACTTATTTTGTAACTTTGAATATTTCAAATCCACACTTTTAATGACCCAAATTAAATTTCAGCTGCATTAACAAACGTTAGAATATCCAATAATATTTTATGCAACTAAAATCAATTTTTGCGCAATTTTTACCTTACGTACTCAATAAATCCAATAATCACAAATCCTAATTAAATCAATCCTTAAGCACAAAAATTCAATTAAATCCCAAAATTTAAGCATTAAATGAGGACAAAAATTTGAACTCATCAGCCTCGTTTGGAAAGTTTAACAATGTTGTTCAACAATTTAGTATGACTCGATGTGAAGTAGATCATTCTCTGTAACATCCCGTCAATATATTACGAATTTAAATAATAGAATAATAAAATAATAAGTATGCTGCAATTAATAATACCTCATTTCCCAAAATGCAGGAAATTTAAAACATTTTATTACTTCAAATTAAAATCCACAATCCATAGTTTATAAAACTGAACATAACAATAAAACCTCTCACAAGAGTTTACAAAATATTTCAAATCAAAATAATACAAAACTCCTAAGCTTTCCCCGCTCCGCGGCTAAGTCTCACCAAAACCACCTGCAACAACATCATCTACTCACGTATACCGCGTATACGATCATCGCCAAACACAAACAAATAGAGTGAGTTTAACAAATAAACCATATAATTACATATTCACATATATAAGACACTTATATATATATATATATATATATATATATATATATATATATAACACAACATTCACATCAAGTGAGTTTCCTTTCTTTAAGGCCACACCACACGGCCACCACCATGTGAATCGTGTTCTAGCTCTTTTAGTGATTACTCCAAGGTGACTTGCTGCCAAACCTATCGGCCACAATCGGTAGAGCACGTGCGGGAAACCATTGCTACAGATCACACACCGTAACGCCAGATGGAGTTCCCAAATATGAACATAGTTCACAACGTCCCAAGACTACCAAACTCGTCACTCAACAACTAAGGAGGGCAATCTATCTGGACCCATCCGTACTGGCCACAACCAGCACACTCATACCGACAACACTCGCCAACCCGAGCTCAACTTAAGGATTCCTCGTGTTCATCCGCCATCCCGAGCTTAACTCGAGGGATGCCATTCCGAGCTCAACTCGAGGAATGCCACGTGCTTAACCCCTATCCCGAGCTCAACTCAAGGGATACGTTCTGAGCTCAACTCAAGGAACACCAGAAATCCCATCTTTGAAGCATCACCAAAAGTCTTGTAGATCCCATTTTTTCACAAAACTCCCCACCAAGCAATCTAGCTAAGCCGTGGTGCACCGACCAACTTGGCCATGTGCAAAACCCACCGAACTCAAAACTTTTGTGCACCAAGACTTTCATAGTATTCATTTGGGGACATTTGTAGGCCATTCCAACACTTGGTGAATTCTACTTCACAATGATAGGAAGAGCCGACATCAAAGGATAAAAAAGCAACGTCGCTATGAACGCTTGGCTGCCACAAGCCAGTTATCCCTGTGGTAACTTTTATGACACCTCTAGCTTCAAATTCTGAAGGACTAATTGGTCACATGGAATAGACTATCATGTAGCCATGTAATGTAGTTTAGCTTGCTTGGTGGGAAGTTTTGTGAAAAAATGAAATTCGTGGTTTTTGAGATGTGAGGGTTGGATTGGCCTCCAAATGCCCCCAAATGAATACCATGAAAGTCTTGGTGCACGAAAGTTTTGAATTGGTTGGGTTTTGCACATGGCCAAGTTGGTCGGTGCACCACGGCTTAGGTAGATGGCTTGGGGGGAGTTTTGTGAAAAAATGAAATTCGTGATT
>Ga0209589_1010752_pt1 | contig 13209 bp, 8 predicted proteins | sample CowpeawhiteBW_FD_187525 | JGI IMG/M metagenome (GOLD analysis project Ga0209589, IMG submission 187525) | Root nodule microbial communities of legume samples collected from California USA - Cow pea white BW (SPAdes) (version 2) | ecosystem: Host-associated > Plants > Roots > Nodule | place: USA...
ATTCTTTTAAGTCTTCAACATTTTTTTCATGCATCATCATCAAGTCTTCCATACTTTTTCATAAGTCATCATCATCATCAAAACTCCTTATTGGAGGAAGATGTTCATCTTCTTCTTTTTGTCAACAACCTTGCCACGTGGCACTGACAATACTACATGTCACACCAAGAATTTGACACGTGGCAATGTTAAAAAAATTAAAAAAAATTAAAAAATTAGAAAAATGAAAAAAAAAAATAGAGACTGACATGTGGCACGGTAACAGCGTTAATAAATTTTTTTTTTCTGAAAATGACTTAATTGAAACACTTTCAAAAGTTGGGACGAAATTGAAATTTTTTTTAAAAGCAAGTACTAAACTGAAACTTCTGAACAAAAACGGGTACTATTCGACTAATTAAGCCTAACATAAATTAAAAGGAAAATGAGTTTTAAAATATGGAAAAGTGTTTTGAAAAAGGTTTTATGATGTTTATAATCAATTATGTTTTGGTATAATCAATTAAACTATTTCTATAGTAAAGTTTAAAATAAGATAATTGATTATTATTTTTAATAACCAATTAAATTAGATAAATCCTTTAAACGATTTCAGTTCTCAAGATACAATCAATTACAATATTTCATAACCGATTAAATAATTTTATATAGTAATTTTAGAGGTAATGTTTTTTAATAAAACGTGTAATAATCGATTAGAACAGAAAATGTTGTAGCTATTTTTTCAAAATTTAGTTAGAATAATCGATTAACATCTTGTATTAATCAATTAAATACATCAATACTATTTTTGAATCAACCTTTTAAAAACTTTATAAACAAAGTTTTTTCACTTACTCTTTTATAAGAGGAATTGCGAATAGAAAGGGTAAATTATGAGTAATAGAAGATATATTTCAAATACTCAATCGAGCTATCATGATTTAAGGTCATAAAGGTTGAGTTATTTTGAATCCTTGTGTTGCTTCTGCTGTGATTCTTAGTAATTTCTCTCTTGTTTTTGTTGGAGTATTCTAGTGCTTCTAAAGTTATTGATTTGGCGGGAGTGTTCCAATAGTCTTTCTATATTATTTTTGCTGGAGTGTTTGCATTGTTTGCTATATTATTGTAAGCAAGAGTTGGTAATCATATATCCTCTTTGGTGATAAAGTTGATAGACATATACTCTCTTTATACTCAAAAGTTGATAGATGTAGACATCCTTTTGAAGGTCTTATGAAATTGATTGTTGTTTTTTGAGTTTATAATACAATTAACTTTGAAGAAAACTCTTACAATGTTTTTGGACGAGGCAATTAATAGAGTAATTCATTTATTTGAAGAATTTAAAATTTTTTAAAGGAAAATGAGATGTTTGGATGGGAAAATTGAAATTGAGAAATTATAAGAAGGCATTTCAAGTAACTAAAATAATATAATTTGAAATTTACTCAAAAAAAAAGGAAATTCAAATTCACAAAGTTGTGAAATTGCTCATTTGTTAGGACATAAAAAGTTCATAAGTCCAAAAAGTCAAGTTAGGTAGGGCAAACGGTGGAGATGAGTCGATTCGAGCTGAAGGTCGAGCCGAGCCGGTCCAGACTGAATGTCGAGTAGGGTCGACCCAAGCCATAGGTCAACCGAGTCGGCCTAAACTTTAGGTTGCCCGAGTCAATCTAGGTCGAAGATCATGAGTCGATTTTTGTGAAAGGGCACCTGTCGACTTGGACTGAAAGTTAAGCAAAGTTAGCCCAGGCCGAAAGTCGAGAAAAGATGGCTCTAAATGGAGTTGGTTTGGGCAAAAGGTTGAGCTTAGTCGGCCGTGTCGTAGGTTGAATTGAGTTAGCCCGGACTAAAGGTCGAGTTTGGTCGACCCAGGTTAAAGTTCAAGCCAAGCTGACCTGATTTGAAGCTCCAAACGAGATGGCTTTAAGTTGAGCCGGTCCTGGCTGAAGGTCAAACTAGGTCGGCCCGGGCCGAAGGTCAAGTGGAGTTGACCTTGACATAAGGTTTAAAACAATCTACCCTAGTTGAAAGTTGAGTTGAGTTAACTCGGGCCAAATAGGTTTGAAGCGGCTGCAATTTGAATCAGTCCATGTCAAATCGATTCGAGTTGGCCTAGGTCAAACCAGTTCATGTCGTATCGGCTCAAGTTAACTTGAAACAAAAGTTGAGACAAGTCGTACCGAATCGAAGGTAAACCTAAGTTATGTTAGACTCAAAGGTAAAGATAGAGTTAAGTTCATTGTAAAATTGAAATCTAAGATATTTTAATTACTTTATCCAAACTATTTATTTAAGAAATAAAGAGAATTCAATTGCAAGTAATTTAATTACTAGATATTTTAAAATTGTTAAAATTTACAAAGAAAAAAATTAAATGGTTACATACTCTAATTCCCTCTAAGATAGATTGCATATATTAGCATTATTATTGTTTTCGTTAATAAATACACATGACAATTGTTAAAGACAAAATATCTCAATTACCTTAATATGTAATAGAGTTAAAAAGAATAGAAGAAAATTAAAGTGTTTGTACACTTATTTACCTATTTAACAAAAAATACAATAAAGAATATATATAGGTAATGCTATATTACAATTAATTAATTTAAGGATGATTAATATGGGTGGAAGATTAGTAAACAAAATTATAAAAGTTTATTAATATCTTATGAATTAATTTAATTGTTATTGTTGATGTATGTGATTTTGTCCTATATCAAGGAGTAATATGCATGTTGCAATTTTTTACACGAGTTTTAACTATCCTATAAAGAAAAAAAAAAACGAAATAAAAACACAAAACTCACTACACTTTAGAAAAAACTACGCACCCGGGTCTTTTATTTTTATTATATATATAATATTTAAATAATGTATAAAAATTAAATAATTAATTATTATTATTATTATTATTTATAACAAATTAATTAAGAGTAAATAATATTATTTTAATATTCATTTTTTTTATGTTAAAGTATGTATGGATTGTTAAAGTAAAATGTAGGTATGTTGTATATTATGGTTTCATTCAAAATAAATACAACATGAAATTTATATTAAATTTTTTAAATAAAAATACATGTAGATATAAAAATATGTATGTTATATTAAAATAAATATGTATGCACGGGTCGTTGTTAAAGTAAAATGTAAACATATTGTATAATATGCTCTGGTACGAAATAAATATAACATGAATTTGATGTTCAAATTTAAATAGAAATACATGTAGATGTAAAAACTTGTATATTATATTAAAATGTGATGTGTATGCACATGTCGTTGTTTAAGTAAAATGTAGGCATATTAGGTGACATGGTCCCATATAAAATAAATAAGGTTAAATATGTTTTATGTCCCTTAACTTTAAGTGAAAATTGGAATTAGTTCCTCTCGGAAACCTTGACCCAATTTAATCCTCCAACTTTACAAATGTTTGGATTTAATTCTTTTAAGACAGTTTCTTAGCTAACATTGAAGCGAAAATGTGTCAAGCGGGGTAAACAATTCAAATGCTCTCATGAAACGCGTTGGAAATGTTAAATAAACTTTAAAAAAAATGGTTAAAAGGACTAAATCAAAACATTTCTAGAGTTAGAGGACTAAATTAGGCCAAGGTTTCGAAGAGGGACTAAATCCAATTTTCACTGAAAGTTAAGGGACCAAAAACATATTTAACCCAATATAACATGAAATTGATATTAAAATCTTACTTAGAAACACATATAGATTTTTTTTTTATATTAATTCATATAGTAGAGCACTTGTGGGGTGCTCTAACCTTCTACAAAAAATATGATAACCCTATACATATAAGGGATGTAAGAAGGCTAATATCATGAGCTTCAACAAAAAATTGAATGCAATGACCAAACTATTGTCCATCATGTATATAGTATAATTAATAAGTGCATAGGGCTACCATCACAACCACCTAAGAAATTCCAACTCATTACCCACCCTGAATACAATACATAACCTCATATGTCTCCAAAGTACAAAGATGACAAACCTATATTATAAAAGAAAAATGAGCCCAACATATCCAGATATCATTACCACGAAACATGTATATTATATTAAATGAAATGCGTATGCACAAGTCATTGTTAAAATAAAATATAGGTGTATTATATAATATGGTCCCGTACAAAATAAATATAACATTAAATTGATGTTAAAATTTTACATAAAACATATGTATATATATAAACAATTATATATATATATATATATATTAAGAAAGTGTTTGCATATAGAATCAGAAAAAAAAAAGTTAAACTTAAAATGTTCTAAACAAAAGTAACATGAAAATATGAATAATCAACTCAAATTAATATACTAAAAGCTCACCACGATATGATAACATAATGAAAATTAATATAATTAAATATATTTTTGAGGAATAAGTTTTAAATTTATTTTAATAATAATATATAAATATAGTGAGGAAGCAAAATACATTAAATAATAATATATATTAAAAATATTGTTATATGTAGATGATTGGATATTAAATTATGTAATAATAACCAAATATATAAATATAATTATAGGTTTAAGAACTTGTTTAAGTAATATCTGGTTAAATAAATATATGTAGTAAAAATGTTAAAATGAAGTAACTATAATAGCTACAAAAATAAAAATATATCAACTATATAAAACTGTAATATAGTTAATTGTATTTTCAATATTGAAATAAATTATAAATGAAATAAAATTACAAATTTGATGTGGTTTCATTAGAGTCAGAAAGCTCTGTAGATTCAAAATTGTCAGGATCTGATGAAGAAATTTCAATAGCGTGAGTTACTAGCTTATCTCAGTACCTGATTGATCAAACAACCTAAAAGAAAATAGTTTATGTATTTAACATCAACTATATCATCATCCTTCAATCCATAAATTCAATCATTTCCAAAGTCTTGTTGCAGATGACTATTCTACCCCAATCATTCCTTTCAGTCCTGCAAAAAATACTGATTTGATAAGTTGTCCAGATCATTGAGTAGCCTGCAAAAAAAAAAATAGTGATTGATCAATACTACATCAAAAATTAAAAAGTTGATGAAGGTTAACAAAAAATTAAAAAGTTGATGAAGGTTAACAAAAGTATATATCCATACTAAATGCTAAATTCCTATAATACCTTTATAGTCAAAGCACTTCATTATAAAAATATGTTGCTATATGAATTGCAATAATTGAGCAAACTCAACCAGCCGATTACTTAAATCATCCTACAAATAAGGAAGATCCAAAAATTTCAGCAGGTAACACGAATTAAAAGTTTTACCTCAAATGATATCAGTCAAGAAGTTGCTAAACACGAAAAACCCTAAAAAATACAAAAAAAAATAAATAAATTAATCATCTAAACACATGCTAAAAACATTCAAAAATATATTCCAAAAAGATTTTACACTTTGAGTGTATGAAAACCATCAAACATGAAGAAAAAAAAGAAGAACAACCAAAAAGCAACTACAAAATTAAGAACTTTAAAATTTAATCATCTAATAAGCACATGCCAGAAACATTCAAAAACCATATCCCAAAACGTTTGTACACTTTGAATGCATGAAAGCCATCAAACAGGAAGAAGAAAAAGAAGAAGAACCAAGAACCAACCAAGAAGTTAAGAACTTTAATAAATAGAAAAAAGTGCATTCATCAAATCAAACAATAAATCGTAAAATGTACATTCGACATGTTATTTTAACACCGAAACACCATATCCCTAGCATTTCAAATGGCTAGAGAAAAGAAAAATACGCATATAGATGAATGAAACACTTTTGTTGAAGAGACCTCAAAAAAAGGTTTTCTACAAAGGTCAAATATTTGAAAGCAGAGTCATTTGCAATAGTGGGAAAGTTGAAAATACATAAAACTCAAACCAAGATATGATATAGTTGTAAAATGGTAAAGACAAAATTGGGAGACAGGAAGGATTTATAAGTCAATCACCAACAATTCTCCTCCATCTTATAAATGGGAAACCTAAAATGACAATAACCCAAATAGCTATTTTTGTTTAAAAAGAACAACAATGGACAAAATAGTAAACTCATGAGTACACAAGAGGGAGACGGGAAAAAAGATGAAAAGAGGGGTAATTTTACAGAAAAACCTTTAAAAATGACATATATCAATCATTTAAGTTGGAGTATTTGGATCAATTTCAGAAGTCTTTGCTTTTATATATTTTAGATTAAAAAATCTTATTATTTTAAAAAGTAAAACTAAAAGTAAATGAAAAATTAAAAATTGATAAAAACAAATTTTAAGAAACATTGGCGTAAAACATTTAAAATTAAGATTTAAAACATAGATTGTTTTTAAAATTTTAAACTTAATTTCAAGATGTATAATTAAAAAAATTAATGAAGGATGTGGTATACTTATATAGAAATTTAGGTAATTAAAAAATTAGATTTATATTATTACATGTTTTAAGACACAAAATTTTCTTTTAACTTTATTTTTAGTTATGGTGAATAATTTTGTAAGAAACCGATTCTACATGAAAGTTGTTAATTTTTTTTTTTTTGTTTGACAATGCAAGTCTTTGAAACTTTCTTCCGAAAGTAATGGAAGTTTCTCGGTGCATGACACACAAAAACTTACCTTTATTTTCCTTCACACACCTTCACTCAACAATTTACATATATATAGCTATGAGCATGTTTATTCACCACTGTCACTTAATTTTCTCAATTCATTTTCACTGTGTTTTATTCTCCTCTTTTCCTTGTGTCAACTAAACCATAGTAGAGATATCATGGCGCAGAAAACCAAGATTGGCATCAATGGTATTCTAATAATGTCATTTTCTTTCTTTTTTCTTAATTCTTTTTGGATTTGTGTCTCAAAAACCTTCTCAACATGTTGATAAAGAGAATGCTTATATCAACAATTATAGCAATGAAGAAAATTGTAGAAACTTGTTCATATTGTTGTACCTTGGTAATAATTAATAATATGTAACTAATGTGTCTGTGCTCTTTCTTTGTGGTGATGAAGGATTTGGAAGGATTGGTCGTTTGGTTGCTAGGGTGGCCCTACAAAGAGATGATGTAGAGCTTGTTGCTGTTAATGACCCTTTCATCACAACTGATTACATGGTAAATGGGTTTAAGAATAGCAATAAAAAGAGATTCTGATTTTTTTTCAACTTTGATTTGTATACCCACCATGTGTTCGTTAAATTTATCAAACCATAATTAGTTTTTGTTAGTTAGTAATTTGGAATTGTTTTCTACAGGCTTACATGTTCAAATATGACACTGTTCATGGTCAATTCAAAAACTGTGAAATTAAGATTAAGGACAGTAAAACTCTTCTCTTTGGTTCTAGCTCAGTCAATGTGTATGGTATAAGGTATAGTTTCTTTTTATGTGTTAATTAAGTTGGATGTGGATGCAATATCTGAGACTAAAATTGTGTTGTGATTTTATTAGGAACCCAGAGGAAATTCCATGGGGTGAATCTGGAGCTGATTTTATTGTTGAGTCCACTGGAGTTTTCACTGATAAAGACAAAGCTGCTGCCCATTTGAAGGTTTCTCATTTTAATTATGTTTAGTGAAACAACGAAGGGAAAATTTTACTTTGGCAAACTTTCTTAGTGTGTTTGGTTTTACTTTCAAATTTAAATGTTATTTTAGGAAAACAATGACAAGTTCAAGTATCTAAAAGATTTTTCTGTCTGGTGGATCAAAATTTTATGTTTAATACAACTAACTAGTGCTTAGGATAGAAAGATAAACAAACAAATGGCTTCACCTACAGCTTGTTTCTATTTAGGAATGATTATATAAAATCAATTTCATTCATCAATTTTACAAACAAACATTCAATTGCAATCTGACACAGTTTCATGATCTAGACTTACAATGATAAAATTGTTCATCTTTACATGTATTTGTCCAAATTTTCCTTTGAATCTTCTTTTCAATGAAACCATATTATTGCGGAAGAATATTTCATGAACCAATATTTTAATTTTTAATGTCTTAAAACACTTACGATATTTGATCAGTTTTCCTAATTGTTTGGCCATGTCATTTCATCTTAGGGAGGTGCAAAGAAGGTTATTATTTCTGCACCAAGCAAGGATGCTCCTATGTTTGTTGTTGGAGTTAATGAAAAAGAATACAAGTCTGATATTACTGTTGTTTCTAATGCTAGTTGTACCACCAACTGTCTTGCTCCACTTGCAAAGGTAAAATTTTATAGTGTATTGAATCAAAGATCCTCATTGCACACAAACAAATCCAAGCTAAGTGACAATGTCCAAATATATTCAGGTTATTAATGACAAATTTGGAATTGTTGAGGGTCTCATGAGCACTGTTCACTCCATTACCGGTAAGTGTATATATAGTGTTTTACATTGTTTTTGGTTTCATATGATTCATTATTTAACCAACTTGTCTTTTTGCATTACATAGCCACTCAAAAGACTGTTGATGGACCATCAATGAAGGATTGGAGAGGTGGTAGAGCTGCTTCTTGCAACATCATTCCTAGCAGTACTGGAGCTGCTAAGGTATCTAGTAATGTTATATTATTATCTTTGTATATGTTATATTTACTAAAGTATGCTCCTGTTAGTTTCCTAATTTGTATAATCTTCATATATTAGTTTTGTATCCACAACATTTTTTCTTGGAAATAACAATGTTTCTTTTGGAATTGTTTAGGCTGTTGCTAAGGTGCTTCCAGCCCTTAACAACAAATTGACAGGAATGGCTTTCAGAGTTCCAACTGTAGATGTTTCAGTGGTTGACCTCACAGTTAGGCTTGAGAAAGGAGCTAGTTATGATGAGATTAAAGCAGCTGTGAAGTGAGAATAATCCAAATTTTCTAGATTGAGAAAAATGTGTTTTTGTTTATATTTTGAGATGCAAGTCCTCATATCATATATTCATTTTTCTTCACAGGGAAGCATCTGAGGGAAGTATGAAGGGAATCCTTGGTTACACAGAAGATGATGTTGTGTCTACTGATTTTGTTGGTGACAGCAGGTGATGCAACTAACATGGTCAAGTGTTTTGTTTTCAGCTTAGTTAGGAGAATTTAGCAACAAGGAGTAACAACTAATTGTTTGTGGCTTACGTTTATAAGGTTGTTGTGTAATAAATCTTACCATGTTGTGATTATATACTGGCAGGTCAAGCATTTTTGATGCAAAGGCTGGAATTCAATTGAACAACAACTTTGTGAAACTTGTCACTTGGTATGATAATGAATGGGGCTACAGGTAAAACACAGTTCCATGCCTTGAAAGTGTTTATCATTTTTCTTTGAAACCACACTAAGATATATATATAAACAACTCAAACTTTTGATGGAACAATCTTACTATTGTTTAGACAGGAACTTCTATAAAGTTGGTTTAATAATCACATAAATGCAGTATTTAATACAATATTCATAGTGATAATGTTTTTAACATATCATAATTTCCATCTAAATTTCTTTCTTTCTTTTCTTTCAGCACACGTGTGGTTGACTTGATTCGACACATGGCTTCAGTATAATGATACAAGGAATTTGCTCCAAACCTCAACCTTTTGCAGCATTAAATAAAATGAATATTGATATAAATGAGCTACGAGGACTTTAGTTCATCATTCGGCTGATTTTTCTATCATAAGTAGTAGTATTTGAAATATTAATGTAACAAAAGTTTAAGTGATTGTTGTCTATGACATAGAACAACCTCAACTTTAGAATATTGTCGCCGATGATAGTTTTAATTGGTAATTTCTAAGTTAAGTTTTCTTTGGCATAAGAATTCTAGAAATTTTGTAATTTATATTTATATTAATAATATTAAAATTTTGAGAGATTTTTCTGGTTCATATGTATATGGTGCTCTTTATCCTCTCATTAAATTTATTAACATTGTCTCTTATAATCAGACATCGTAAAAAATCATAAGACTACACATAAATTTATCGACATCAATAAATATAAGCAATTAAATTTAATGTCAATTTATAGCATTAAACTAACCCAAAAAAATAAGTAGCTCAAGCTGCTCAATGTTAATTAAAAGCACAACATTTAAATGAGGTCGATGAAATATAAGATATGAATGTTGGGAAATACTTCTCTTCAAAAGAATTTAATTTACACGCATCCATTGACTTGATTGTTTGATAAACGTGAAAATTTATGACATGTAGAAAATGGATAAAAGTCTACTTATTTTGCCAATAGAAATTTGTTATAAGAAAAATAAATTATAAGTTTTTTTAACGTAAAAAGATAAATAAAAATAATATTTTTTTAAGATTTTGGAATAATAAGAAAGGACATAATTCTTAAAAAGAATTAAATTAAGGATAATGATAAAAATAGAGATGTAAATTTATAAAAGAAAATTTGGAAATTTTACTAAATTTTTCTATGTAATTTACCCTTCAATCCAATAAGTTGAATTTGTAAGACCCACTTATTTCTGTCCTAAAAGTTTAAGGGTCCAGCCCCATCTGTTGGGCCTAAGGTTGGCCCATAGGGTGCCTAAAACCCCTAAAGCCATAACCCTCTCATTCTACCCCATTTCGTAAGATCCCTTCCCCTCATACACTTTTCTCTCTTTTCAGAGTTCTGCTAGGGTTTGAGCTAGTTCCTCTGTTGACTGATCGAACTCTACTTCCAGTTCTACAAGTTGCCACGTTTTGTGGTGCTCTCCTCCTAGTGTTGGCACGGTTTTGCTAGCGTTTTCCAGGTAAGGGAAGCTAAGGTTTATGTTTTTAATTTATTTTGCCAATTTTTGGTCTGTTTGTATGGCTGTGATGCTTGAATGAGTCTGTTGGTCGAATAAAAATGTATGGTGTGCGAGTATGTTTGATTGATGTGGCGTTACTCTTTTTTTTCTGCACTGCACACTTTCGTAAAATGTAGGTTCCTACTACATTAACCGTGGATCGAGCTGAAATTTTAAAAGTGATCCTTAACACATAGTTCTTGACTTTGATCGGTCGGATCTTGAATCGAAGCTCTGTAGTGAGAGCGGTTTTTATCGCAAGGTCACTGTAGTTTGGTTGTTGACAACACTGCACACTTTTCATAAAATGAAGGTTCCTACTTTGTTAACCGTTGGATCGAGCTGATATTTTAACAGTTGATCCCTAACACATAGTTCTTAACTTTGACCGGTCGGATCTTAAATCGGAGCCTTGTAGAGAGAGAGCAGTTTTTATCGCAAGATCACTATAGTTTGATTGTTGATAGCATTGACCTTTGTTGCTTGCTTGGTGCATAACTTTCTTTATAGTTATTCAATTAAGTTGGTTATTGTTTCATTTGGTTCTTGATTCAATCATATTTAATTTGAATATAAATACAAAACTTTTGGAGCTTTACACAAGCTGCAATTTTATTTCTAAAAATTCCAAAATTGTTTGCATAATGTGTTGTTAAGTTGGATTGCTATGTTAAAGCATGAGATAAGTGAATATGCATGAGTAAAATGACTTATGGGTTGTGAATGATGAGTTTGGCATGATCTTGGTGTGTAATGAGTATGGGATGGTTGGTTATAAAAGTGACATGGAATTGGTATGAGCAATAATGTTATATTGGAACATGATATTGGTGTGGTCAGGACATAATTCCATGATAGTTTCGTGGTGGTGTCTAATTGGTCAGGGCGTAATTCCATGGAACTCTAGGTGAGATCTCATGGTGGCGCCTCATTGGTTAAGACGTCATTCCATGTTGGTTGTGTGGTGGTGCCTCATTGGTTAGGACGTAATTCCATGACCCCTGTTAGTGGGAGTTTCATTGTGGTGTCTCATTATATAATTTAGTAAGGATTCAAGGTAAGAATTGCATCCTGACACTCTAAAGAGTCAATGAGTCTCACGTAGAGCGTACTGACTCAAGTGGTGAGAGTAGCAAGAGGCCTGAAACACTTTAAGGCTAACCTTGTGTGTGGGGGATGAAACACTATAACAATTAGCTCGGTATAGCATTAAAGGTCACCACAAGTGCAAGCATCCGTTGAATCCGACTAATTATATGTATCCAGATAACTCTTGTCTTGAGTCTTAGTATATTGTTTGCGAGTCATCACATGATTGGTTGATGTATGTATCTTGGACTGTGAATATGTGTGCAATTGTATGTTAAAAATCATTTTCTACTCTAGCTTACCCTTTCTGCTTGTTTGTGTTCATGTGTGTGGTTTCTCCTTTTGCGATGATCATCAATTTATTGATGTGAGCAGATGCGAGAACTTCCCGTGGTCATCAGGATAATGGAGGTTCCACTGCATAGCCTATCTAGGCTGGATTCCGCTCATCTTAATTTTCTTTTAGAGCTATGGTCCATGTATTGTCTTGTCATTGGACTTTATTTTGAAATACTGTTGATCCCTTATTATACTTTGTTACTTGCATCGTGGTGTGTCCTAGTTCATCCTGGTTTCTTTTGGGATAACTGTAAGGAGTAGCGTTTATACTCCAAGTCCTTGCTTACTATATTATTCAGTGTAATGTTTCATTTAATTACATTATTATTTAAATGGAACGTTACAAAATTCAATAATTCATAAAATTGATTTAATTTTAATTCTTTAATCAGGACATTCTTAGATTGCTTAGAAGATATGGTTTTGTGAAATTTGTTAAAGAACAAACATTAAAGACAATTTTATATATATATATATATATATAATAAAAATTATGAAATTGTAATTTGGTTATTTAGGTCAAACAATTAACCAAATAGCCAAATAATGTTGAAAATGAAAAGATAAATTATAGGAATAAGATAATTATACAACCTTAAGACTAAGTGTTTAATATCTCATGAGTTCAAAACTAATAAAAAAACTAAAACACTCGAAGCTCATTGAGTTGTAAGGTGTCGGTTAATACCTAAGTACATCCTTGTACTTCTTTTTCAAAATTAATCTATAACAAAAAAATATGTAAATTGCGACGGTTGTTTTTGTAAAATACGACGATTTTAACGATCACAATTATGTTTGCAGCAATTTTACTAACTTATGTGGTGGTTTCAAGAGAATCGTAGAAACAATTGTTCTTTTTTTTTTTACATTGTACACTGTGGCAACTTCATGGGGTAAATTGCGGCACTTATAATTTTATAATTTTATAATTTTATAATTTTATAATTTTATAATTTTATAATTTTATAATTTTATAATTTTATAATTTTATAATTTTATAATTTT
>Ga0209589_1010757_pt1 | contig 13203 bp, 8 predicted proteins | sample CowpeawhiteBW_FD_187525 | JGI IMG/M metagenome (GOLD analysis project Ga0209589, IMG submission 187525) | Root nodule microbial communities of legume samples collected from California USA - Cow pea white BW (SPAdes) (version 2) | ecosystem: Host-associated > Plants > Roots > Nodule | place: USA...
TTTACAGAGGGGGTTTCACCGGGGAGAACAACACCAATGAGACCTGAGCCCAACCACATAAGACATTGACACCACTCTCAACCCAAAACCTTAAGGCAATGGGTTTATGGGCCTTGATCCTTATATAGTGCTCTACTCTCTCATTTCTAGCCAATGTGGGACTTAGAATCACACTTGGATTCCTAACACAAAGTCTCAAACGTATGTAGCTTATGTAACAAATATACATAGGAAGAAGTTATATTTTCCAACCTAAGTATCTATAATATGGAAGTTCAACAAATCGATTTAAAAGATTCCGAAAATCAAATTTGGAAAATTATGTGGATGGTTGTGATGATAGCTATATGACACCAAATAAATAATATTAATTTTGGGAACGAAAAGATAAATGATTTGGAAAAATTTTGGAATTGGATTATTAGCAAGGATGGTAATACGAGTTTAGACCATCGGCCAGCCTACAAAAATAATGTGGACGGGCTAAGATAGTGAATCCTTAGGTCTGTAGTGGTCTCGTTTACATAAGTTCGTAACCCGTATCCTTTGGGTTGGGCTACAAGTCCACATAAAAAAAAGTTGCACTTATATATATCAGTTACTTATTTTTTCTGGATTCTTGCAATAACGTTCTAAATTTTTGTATGACCGAAAAAGACAAGTATTATATATTTTTTAATGTACTAAAATTTGAAGAATACATCGTGTATGTCAAAATACGAATATGATAAAAATGTTGAATTATCAATTTATCATTCAACTCTCCAAAGTCTTTGCTTAATTTTGTGAACTTTTGAAAGTTTTCCAATTTTTTTAACATTGAAAGTTTTTATCAAAAAAATAAAAACAAAAACAGGATGACATGCGGGTCTACCAGTTTGCATTTATGTTGAACAGATCAAACTTTTTAGTCCACGTTAAAAAATACAAGACGAGACAGACTGGTCCGTGTTATGTGGGCCAAATCCGAAACAGACTGAACCGACTCGCATTGTAATCCCTAATTATTAGTAACTATAGTTAATTTCTCTCACTCTCGTATTTTTATTTTAAATCTTGTATTTCCAAAATTAGTGCACTTTTATATAACGGGATTACAAAGATTTTTTTTTAAATGAAAATTCAATACACAATTTTATTTAAAAATAATCGAAACTCAATTTTACAATCACCCACCAACCTAACGTTGATTTTTAAAATATAATTTAATTGCAATTAACCACCTAGGGGACTGAGAGCTAAAGATTGCGTGACACGTGTGATGATAAGAGATTGAGATTGTGGAAAACAAGATTTAAAAGAAAGTAATGAATTAAAAGGTGCAATGGAGGACTTTGGTCCTTGAGCGATGGCAACATTTAAGGACTTTTGCGACCTTAAAGTCTTTGATGTCCTTGGAACCACAATTTATTTGTGGCCTTGCTCTAAGAAATTACTTAGCCAAACAAAGTAGTCAAAAGAAAAATGTAGAAATGAAATGTTGTTGAATTGGGACCATTTTCATTGACATTGCATACGTACAATCTCTAAAGTCTGCACCAAAATATTTAATATGTGACCAAAGTATATTTCATAAAGTTACGTCACTTTCCTTCTATCAAAACTTTTCTTTTCTCCTCCTACAATACAAATTACACTATGACAATTTTTCATGACGTACAATGAAATTTCCGTAACCTAACGTGATTTCTTATATGTAACCAAATATAATTCCCTTAAAAAAATAAATTAACTCGGAAAAAGGAATATACAATGGAAGAATGAATATTCCACCTATTTGTCAAGATTGGAAAATAAATACATTGAACACTATACTTGTCATACGTAATTTATCAATTTTAATAATTATATTATACTCAAATTATTTTATATTTTTAATCAAGTTTTTATTAATTGGTTGACGTGATTATTATTATTATTATTATTATTATTATTATTATTATTATTATTATTATTATTATTATTATTATTATTATTATTATTATTATTATTATTATTATTATTATTATTATTATTATTATTATTATTATTATTATTATTATTATTATTATTATCTTGTTATTTTATTTTTATTAATCGAGTAATGTGATTATTATATATTATTTTATTTATTTTATTTATTTAATTTTACATATTAAAAAGATATGAGTTTTTTGGTTAATACAAAATGGTTAAATATTATACAAATGAGTTTTATTGTTTTATTGGATAACGATATTCTCATCCTCGAAATTTAATATAGAGCTTAATTTTGTTATCGTTATTTGAAATTATATTGTAAACATTTACAAACTTATATGAAATCTAATCATTTTTACTATCTTAATAATGGCACCTTGTTTCAAAGATTAAAAGTCATCAATAAATTTTAACAATCGAGTCAAAATAAAGTTTTTAAAAATATTTAGGTATTTAACTACTCTTACCATATGCTGAATTAGTGTTTTTATTAATTAAAATTTTCAAAATCATATTTAATACAAAAATATATAAATCGGTGTTACTTTTACTTTATTAACTTTTTTAAAAATATTGATCACGGAAAAGTTATTGATAGTTTTCAACAAAAAGTAATATTTATATTATTATAAAAATATTTAATTACTCGGGGCATAGGTGTGTCAATTTGGTACTCGCTTTTAAAAAGGTATCAATTGCATCCCAACTTTTGGAAATGTGCTTCAATTAGGTCCCTTTCAGACGGATTGACTAACGTCGTTAGTCAACGTGTCACATGTCAGTATGTAGTTTTTTTAATTTTTTTTTAATTTTTTTATATTTTTTATTTTTTTGAAAAACAAAAATAAAATGCCACGTGTCAAGTCCCTATGTGTGACACATGGCATTGTCAGTGCCACGTGGTATTAGTGTCACTATCAGATGTGATGTCATTGTGTTGATTTCGATTTAGTCCTTATATATGTCTTTTTGTTTCAATTTAGTACATACTATCTGATTCAATTTTGTCCCAATTTTTGTAATTTATTTTTTATAAAATTAAAACTAATTAAGTATAAATATTTTTACAAAATTAAGTACTAATATTTATATTGTTTCTCTCAATTTTAGACCAAATTTATTATTTGTATAAATGTTTTACTAATATTTTTTATTAAAAATGACTTTTTAACATATTACTTTATTAATTACTTTTTTTTATTAAGTACTCGTGTTTTGTTAATTTTTTTTTTCAAAATAGAACAATATTGTCTCTTACTAATTTTAAACCGAAATTTCTATTTGTAAGAATGTTATACTAATTTTTTTTTAAATGACTCTTACCACTAAATTTTAATATAAATATCAAATACTTAATTTTTGTAAAAATGTTATACTTAATTACTTTTAATTTTATAAAAAATAGATTTTAATTATTAAAAAAAATTAGGTTAAGATTGAATCAGATATATATAAGTAAGTACTAAATTGAAACAAAAAGATATATACGGAGACTAAATCGAAATCAACACAATGACATCTGATAGGGACACTGACACATGGCATTGTAATGCCACGTGTCACACACAGAGACCTGACACATGGCATTTTTATTTTTTTGCCAAAAAAAATAATAATAATAAAAAAAACCACATATTGATATGTGGCACGTTGACTAATGTCGTTAGTTAACTCCGTCTGAAAGGAACCTAATTGAAGTAATTTTTTAAAAGTTGGGATGCAATTGACACTTTTTTAAAAACAGGTAACAGATTGACACACTTGTACCAAAGTGGATACCGTCCGAGTAATTAAATCTTATAAAAAAATCATTTTACTAAGTATCAAAATTAATGGTTGGGTCTAGCCTCTTAGCCCATCTAAAAAGGAAAGGGATATGTTACTCTATTTTCACTTTATTTATCAAATTCATTAACTTAATAGATCAAAGTATAAGTCAGTTCGTTGATCATTTTTAAAATTAAAGATTAAAAGATGTAAATATATAATAATATTATAATTTAAGTTATTAACACTTACAAATTAAATTTTAATTATTAGTTATAATAAAGTAATTTAACGTATAAACATAATAATTATTTTGATTTATCTAATTAAAGTTATTAATTAATTAATTAAAAGTTTATGAAATATTTCATATGATTAAATAAGTTTTTAATATATATATATATATATTAAAAAAAATTGAAAATTGAAAATAAATTAAAAAAAACTAAAAAAAAAATTAAAAGGTGATGATCGGTTCAAATTGTCTCTTAAATCCATTTTATACAAGATAGAACTATTACGAGTGACCTATTTTGATTTGATGATCCAATCTAACCTGATTTAAACAGACCTAATCAAAACGGGTAAAACACTTACGATAATCATATAAATTAGTTATATTAAAATTAAAACCTTTTATTGGTATATAAAGTTAATTACCTTGATTTTCGATGTGGTATTTTTTTACACGTTGTACTTTGCAAATATGTGCTAGTTGTGTTGGTATATTGCGTTTAAAAACATTTTTTAAACCTAAATAAAACGTCTCAATTTGGAAAGATATAAAGTAATGATTTACAGAACTAGGAAGTTTGATTTATTTTTTTTTAGCAAATATTTTATATGATCCTACATATAAAATCATTATATGACTTCTAAAAATTTATAAACTGTTCTTGTCTATATTATATATATATATATATATATATATATATATATATATATATATATATATATATATATATAACCCCACCTATAAAGTATATGATTCCATATTGAAACACCAATTTCATGTTCAATCTGTGCATCAATCTAATACTAAAAAAATATTCATGCATTTCAAATACCCATTTTCACTCCAATTCAGCATATACACAAAATCTTCCAAAACTGAAAGTATAATATGCCAGAATTACTTCCTGTTTTTTCTTTTTTTAAGTCTTGTACACTTTTTAACATTTAATTAAATATTGAGTTATAATACATGAACCAATAACAAGCAAAATATTTTGAAGATATCTGATAATGTGACCTATAATATATTATTTTATTATTTAATATTTAATACAAAAATCAAATATTATTTTTTTTAACGGAAGTATTTTAAAGAGTGTATTATTGTATTCATGCTTTTTTTATTTTTTTTTTCTGTTTTCAGTTTTAATCCGTGTCAAAATTACCCATTTCTCTTTTTATTTTATTAATTTATTTTCTGTTTCTCTCTTCCTCGTATGTTTATACCTTCACATTCTGCTTTATGTCTATACACCTTCACATTCTTCTTTAAGAACCTGATTTCTTGACACTATAATTATATGCTTTTATAATTATAAAAAAGAAAAAAGAAAAAAAACAAAATATGTAAATTAGTTATATTATATGAATTTATTGTAGGGTGAGAGAAATAAAGTATAGACTCCAAAACTAGTTGAGCGTTGAAGTTTGATGAAAATTAAAATTTTCCATATAAAAAATCAAGGTTAATGTCTAAGATAAACTTTCATATTTGTACTATAAGATGCCTATAAATTCTTTTATTTCCTTTTGTGTTTAATATTAGCAATGATGATACATGGAATGGAAAACTTAATCTTATGTATATCTATTACCTACTTGATTTTTTTTTTATTTTTCTTTCTATTTTTACTCTTCTAATTTTATATTTTTTGACGTGATTTAGTATTGAACATTGATTTTTTTTTTAAATGAAAGATAACATTACATTAATCAATGTTCCATACTATTAAACTCCATTAAAAAGAACAAGATTAGAGTTAAATTACGGGAGTCAAAATATGATTTTCCTTTATCGGATCATATAACTCGTAAATCTATCACTTTTATTCTTTATAAATGTATACTAAGTGTGAATATATAAATGATTTTTGTTTAACATTACGAGTAGAGTAGTTGAGGATTTGAGAGAATATAGTATCCGAAAGGAATGAAAAGCTTTAGCAAGTAGTTAAGGTTTCGTACGCCATCTTGGATCATGCAATATGTTCCTTCCATCATCACCAACTCATCTATATCTTTCAATTCACCTTTCTTTCCTCATTTCTCGTTTCTCTTCCTTAACTAAACACAAACGCAAAACAACTATTTCATTGCAAAAATCACTCTCTCTCTCCCTCTCTATATCATTCACCCTCTGCACTTCACCTACCATAGTAACAGCCACGCTCCAATTTTTATATATAAAAACATATTCTTATCAAATAAACAAGGAAAGTACCAGGTGTGTGTGCTTTCAATGTTGTCTGCATCTTCATTTTCTTCCTAGCCACCATTCCTACAAGGAACTTTGCTTCTGCTCTTGGTTTGCTCAGATGGTGCAGTTAACTGTTGCTATCGACTAAGTTTGTATAAATTTCAGTTTTTGTTTCAATTTTTCACTCAGCTTTTCTTGCTTTAGTCAAAGGATCAAGTAACCATATAGAGCCACTTTGCTTTTCTGAACTAAAACAAGAAGTTTTACTATCATCATCTAGGTTTATATATCTCATTCCTTTTCTATTTATATGGGGTATCTGCGTCGATGCATGTGGGTGTTTCAAAAGTGCAAGCTATTATATATAAGCATATCAAGTGACATACATGTATATATATATATATGGAAGCTTGAAGGAACAAATCAAACGAATGATTCAAATGAAAAAATAATTAAAATCATCTGGACCGTGATGTAATGTTGTAAAACTAAGATTATAACTCTTCTCAACTCCTGTGATGTTCTGACATAGATATGCATCGTACATATATATCACATTATCATATAATTAACACATGTTTATTGTTTTATATGTACAAGAATATACTACACATAAGACACAAGTCAATTCGATATCTGACAAACTCTCTTGATTGGTTTGGTACCTCGGTTGTGTCGGCTAGCCAGGGTTATTCTCAGAATCAATTTGCAAAGGTGACATGAACATGATCATGCAAAACTTGGTGGAAAGACTAAGATCCCTTGTGGGTTTGAACGGATGGGACTACTGTATCTACTGGAAATTGAGTGAAGACGAAAGGTTATACATGATTATCTGATTATTCTTATTTTCTTCTGTCTTTCTCTTCTTGTGTTCAATTATAATTGTTGCTATAGGTTTCTGGAGTGGTTGGGTTGTTGTTGTGGTGGCACTGAAAGCAACCAAAATGGTGGTGAAGAACATCTTTTCCCTGTGTCTTCTGTGGTTTCATGCAGGGATACCACTTATCCTCACCCCAGAACAAAGCCCTGTGATCTTCTTTCCCAACTTTCCACTTCCATATCCATAGATAATTCTGGGTTTGTATTTTTTCATCTTATAGAATTCCAATACTCCCTTTCCCTTTATCTATGGTGTTCTGTATTCTTACCCAGTATACTACAATCAACAGGATTTATACACAGACCCTATTAACAAACCAACCCAGTTGGGTGAACTATTCCAATAGCTTGGATTCAAGCATTTTGGATGTAAGTCAATTGTTTTATTTATTTTCATTTCATTCCAATCCAAAGGAATTTACTTTTTACATCTAAATCCTTACATATTGAGTTTATATATATTTTTGCAGGAAACAATGGGGACCCAGGTTTTGATTTCAGCGCCAGGTGGACTAATTGAACTGTTTGTAACCAAACAAGTACTGTCATATCATATGATATCATATAATATATACTTATGTGTTCTTGTTGGCAGCATTTATAGAATGTATAAATAGATTAAACTTTTTTTTTTTTCTCTTTCTCTAACAGGTGCCTGAAGATCATCAAGTAATAGATTTTGTCACAAACCAGTGCATTGAAGCGGTGAACCAGTCGATGAGCTTCAACATTGACGTGAATGCAATGAGCAACATGCAACCAAACCCACTTTTAGGCGATGAAAACGAAGGGAACAACAGCAGGAACACTCATTTTCACCCCTCAGAACATGTCATCACTATGGACCACCGCATCGGCATGTGCAGTTCTCCACTGAACTTCATGCAGCAGTTCAACTACAACCAGCTGAACAGAATGAAGAGCGATGCCTTTTCTGAAGAATACCAAGGTTCCTTCCTTCACGACAAGCAAACCAACCCAGAAGACGAGCACGACGCGTATCAGAAAAGCCTCATGACAACGGATTCACAGTACATCGAGTCTCTGGAGGCAAAAGAGAAGCAAGAGGAGGACAAGGAGTTGCTGAAACATGTTGTTGCTCGATCCGATTCAATGTCGGATTGCAGTGAGCAGAACGAGGAAGAGGAAGATGGAAAGTATAGGAGGAGAAATGGGAAAGGGAATCAGTCCAAGAATCTCATGGCTGAGAGGAAGAGAAGGAAGAAGCTCAATGACAGGTTATACAAGCTTCGTTCTTTGGTTCCACGGATCTCTAAGCTGGACAGAGCCTCTATCCTTGGAGATGCTATTGAATACGTAAAGGATTTGCAGAAGCAAGTGAAGGAGCTGCAAGATGAGCTTGAGGAAAATGCAGACACAGAAAGCAACTGCATCAATGGGAATAATGATAACAACAACAATAATAATAATAATAATAATCAATATGTGGGTGTAGGTGAACTGTGTCCAAACTCTGAACATGCTAAGGGCCAATCTGGGTTGCATGTGGGTACATCAGGGAATGGCTATGTATCAAAACAAAAGGAGGATGCAGCAGTGATTGACAAGCAAACCCAGCAAATGGAGGTACCTATATATACATATAGCACAAAACCCACTTCAATTGTATGCAAAAGATCATTACTTTATACTCTATCATGACTAATCTTTACGTTTCTTGTTCTAGTTTAGAGATACGGTGTTATGTTTTGGATATAATTGTAAGATTTGGGTAATTGCAGCCGCAAGTGGAAGTGGCACTGATAGATGGGAATGAGTATTTTGTGAAGGTGTTCTGTGAACACAGGCCTGGTGGGTTTGTGAAGTTGATGGAGTCGTTGAACACAATTGGCATGGATGTGGTGCATGCCACGGTAACCAGCCACAAGGGTCTGGTGTCAAATGTTTTTGAAGTGGAGGTGATTAACTTAGATGTTTTCTTGTATTGTGTCATGTTGAGCAGAAAAATTACATGGTTATTCTGTTTTTGAATGTTGAGCAGAAAAAGGACAATGAAAGTGTGGAGGCTGAAGATGTAAGAGAGTCGCTGCTGGAGCTGACGCGGAACCGTTATAGAGGATGGAGTCATGAGGTCACAGCAACTTCAGAGAATGGTGTGGGAAGGGATCAACACCAGATACCATCCTATTCCCACCATTTTCATACTTAATTTCTTTATGTTAAGTCTTTTCTCATCAACTTTGTTATTCAAATTTTTAATAACCTTTCATCAGTTGTATTGATGCAAACTTGTATAAACTTTAATCACTATATTATATGAGTAGAATCAATGCATGAAAGGATGTAGCAGAAGAAGACTCTTTTTTATGCTTCATTTGTGAGTGACAGTAGAAATAAATAATCAAATCACATACGTAAGACAAATTCACCAAAAATAATAGTTGAAGAGAAACAATCCTAAAGGAATAGAATTGAGAAATACTCTCCATCTTTGAGATACAAAATAAGTGGTACAAGAATTATCCAAAGGAGCTGGTTCAATTGATGGTGGTTGCATCATTTGCAATGCACCATCTTTGACTTCAATTCCAAACCTCATTCCTCCATAGCAGTGCCCTGCAAAGTTGCAGATGAACCAGTATTTCTTCACCTCACTCAGAGCCACTTCATCTTCTCCACTCTCATACTTAGCCAACACTCCACTATCTGCATCACACGATCTGAAACTCTCTTCTGTCACTTCATACACATTATGTTGCCCTTTAATGTACCTGAAAACTGAACCAAAACAGCACCAGAAAAAAACTCAATTGAAAGATGATAACATCATAGGAATGAATGCCTTGAAAAGAAAAGACAAATGTTGAATGAGATACCAAGAACATCACCACGGCTAAAATTGTATCTCCCTGCCCATGAAGCATAATTTGTTTGGCTACTACTCCATTCATCTTGGTCACCAACAGTGTAAACACTAGCCATGACATGCTTCAAGGGAAAAGTAATGTGCAAAACAAAAATTGAGAGCATGAAGGTGCAATTTTTTAGAAAATTTGTAACCCCCATGTCTGTGAAAATATAAGATGTCATTAAGTAGCGGCTGAAATGAGGGTGGATATAGTCACTTTGCTTGTGTTTGAAGAAGCATTTCAATCTAATGTGTGAAAGTGTGAAGTTTGTTCTGTCATGATTTGGCATTCAAAAGATGCTACCATTACAAAATGTGCATAATAAAATACAGAAAGAAAGTGCCTAATGGACCAAAAAACAGACTTCAAGTTTTACAAGCTGGCAGAATGATTGTTAACTTCACACCAAAGATACGTTATGTATGTGTTGTAGTTTTTTATGAAACTTTAATGGAAAAAATTAGTAATTAAATGCTGATGGTGGAATTGATTCCCAAATATTATGGCTTCAGAGTTGTTGAAATGCTGCTGCAAACTTAAGAATTTATAAATGAGTTGTGGAGACTCATGAGTCAATTATATTTGTTGAAATGACAACAAGTTATTTTCAGAACTAACAACCAAACATGTTTTCCAACAACTTAAAAATGTTTTCCAACAACTTATGATGGTAGGTGCGGATGTTCTGAAAAAATGGATCTTTATGATATGAAAATGACAAGCACTTCGAAAACTCTGAATCTACTTGCTCCCCAATTTTATCATAATTTGCACTTTATTTTCTACCATGCATTAATTTTTCACTACCATCCAAATCTAACAGACTTTTGTTACTCTATCTAGTATTATTTAATGTAAGAGCGAATCATCATTGTAGTCTAATTATGTCAAATAATAGTTTTAGAAAAAATATAATTATTTTCTTACCTAAATAAGAGTTAGTCTCCACATTAGTCTTCAACCCTATTGATGAATAAAGTAAGAGAAACCAGTGAATCCAGTTTAAGTGCTAATTCATGAAGCTTACCTTTGATTTGTTTATACAATTTAATTTAATGGTGGAAGCAACTTGAATAACTAAAAACAAAATCAAAAGTTCAATTTTGATGGATTTTTAGAAGAATTTTCATCAAGGAATTCAACAAATTTGAGTTCAATTCACCAGAAATTTGATACTATCTTTAACTCAAAAAAATGTTAATTTGTGTTTTTTTTTTTAATCTTATCTGATGCTAAATTTTTTTCAATTTTATACAACATAAAACTAAACTCGTGAATCTTTAAAAAGAATTCACTGGAAAGATTCAACAACTATAAAAACCTGAACCAAATCTACGTGACAAAAAATTATATTACTTTTAACCAAAAAATTTAATGTAATGAGTATATGATTTTTTTTTTTATATATTATGCACCTTTCTTATTTTTATATAATATAAGATTTAAATTAAAATTTTATTTCCAACAAAATTCTTAGATTTCTACTAGCCGTTGGCAACCTATTCTTTTATGGATTAAGCATGTCCATCAATATGATCGCAAGAGTGATCACCATGTGTGGGATGCATTAAGTGGCAACACATCAGTTTAAAAAGAATGCATTATATAATTATCTTAAATTTTATTTGATTCCTATTGGTTGTTATTTTTTTATAACTTTTTCTTTTAATTGTAATTTAATTAGTTTAATTTTTTCCATACATTTCCTTTGTTATTTGTTTATTTTATCCGCTAAAAAACAAATATAATTGTTCATTTAAGTTATGCTTGATGGACATGTTAGAATGGGACACATAAAACATGTGAATTTTATTTAATGTTCGGTGTGCCAACAAATTAAAAAGAAAATACCTATGCACTTTAGTTCCATTAAAAGATTTAAAATACCGAGAATATAATGAATACATTATTTCATTCACTCACTTAACTCTGACTAATTTGTGAATGAGAAGAAGAAAATGAGTAAAAATACATTAGTTTTAGAAAAATAATTGAAAATATGATAAGATAAAATGTTTTTCTTAATTAAATAATTGTTCATTTTCTTTAGTTCATATTTCTTGAATTTATAATTTTTAGGAATAATTTTTCTTGTAATTTAAGGAATGCAAAATAAACAAGAAGTATATACCAACAGTGTGAAGTTTTTAATCAGTTGGTTTACTTCATTTCTTCTCTTTCTCTATTATTCTATATATTACTTGGTTTATTAATTTCAAAGTATTATTAACTGTTTTGATACTAACGATAGTGCTACACGTATTTTTCAATTCTGGTTAACTTTAAGGGGCAAGTGAAAAAAAAAATAAGAAGTTTCTTTTTTTTTAGGTTAAAATATCTTTTTGGTCCCAATTTTCGTCAAATTTTTTCAAATAAGTCCTAATTTTGGTTTTGTGTTCAAATAGGTCCCAAATTTTGTCAATTTTGTTCAATTGGGTCCCTTTTTTGCTAACACCGTTTAAATCATTAACGGCCATGAACAGTGACTGCCACGTGTCATTTCATGGTTTTTTTTAATTTTTTTAATTTTTTTAATTTTATTTTTAATTTTTTTATTTATTTTTAATTTTTTTTAAATGTACACGTGTCAACCCAGGAACGTGCCACGTGTCCCTTCGTGGTTTTTTTGAATTTTTTATTTTATTTTATTTTATTTTATTTTATTTTTTTTAAATGTCCATGTGTCAACCCAGTAGTATGCCACGTGTCAAAGTCAATATTCTATATCCAATTTGGTCCCTATATTTGGTATTTTTGTTCAATTAGGTCCCAATTTTTGTTAACATTAACCAATTTGGTCCCTATTGAAGATGTGACCAAATTTAATTTTTATATCAAAGTTATAATGATGTTAATTTTAATATATTATATAAAAATATTTAATAAAAAATGTGAATTTTAATATAAAAAATAAATTTAGTTTTAATTTGGAGAGGGACCAAATTGGTTAATATTAACAAAAGTTGGGACCTAATTGAACAAAAATAACAAATATAGGGACCAAATTGAATTTAGAACATTGACTTTGACACGTGGTACGCTATTGGGTTGACATGTGGACATTTAAAAAAAATTCAAATTTTTTTTTTAAAAATTCAAAAAAAATTCAAAAAAACCACAAAGTGAAACGTGGCACATTCCTGGGTTGACACGTGTACATTTAAAAAAAATTTTAAAAAAAATCATAAAAAAAATAAAAAAACCACGAAGTGACACGTGGCAGTCACTGTTCATGACCGTTAATGATTTAAACGGTGTTAGCAAAAAAGGACCCAATTGAACAAAATTGACGAA
>Ga0209589_1010759_pt1 | contig 13198 bp, 9 predicted proteins | sample CowpeawhiteBW_FD_187525 | JGI IMG/M metagenome (GOLD analysis project Ga0209589, IMG submission 187525) | Root nodule microbial communities of legume samples collected from California USA - Cow pea white BW (SPAdes) (version 2) | ecosystem: Host-associated > Plants > Roots > Nodule | place: USA...
TTTGGTCCCTTTATTACTTTTGATGCAATTTAGTCCTCATTTTTTTTAAACAATTCAATTTTGTTCTCTCCGATTTGAGACCAAATTAGTAATTAAGCTCAATTACAACTTATACATACATGTTAAAGTATTCTTTTTAGAATTTATACATCAAATCTGGGGATGACAAAAATACCCGTGCTCGCGGATATTCGCAGATAGTTAGTACCCGTGGTTATTTATTATCTGCGGGTAGCGGATATTTTAATACCCGTTTATAAATGGGTCGGGTGCGGGTATTATACTATCTGTACCCGCGGGTACCCGTTACCTGCAAAAAAATTAAAATTAAAATTAAATTTATATTTTATTAAGTTGAATTTAATTAAAATTAAAATTAGCAGTATATTTTATTATGTCAAATTTAATTATAATTAAAATTTAATTTAATTTAATTTATATTTTATTTTTTAATTCTATATTAAAAAATTTTTAAAATATATATTTTTTAAATATTTGTGGGTATCGGGTATCCACGAGTACCCATGGGTTTTAAAAATATCCGCGAGTATTTTTTAAGCGGATACTCGGCGGGTAAACAGGCGGGTAACGAGGCAGATTTTATTTGGGCAGGTTGGGATGCGGGTAGGCACTATTTGTGCCCGACCCGACCCATTGCCATCCCTAATCAAATCACTGGACCTAAATGGTCAAATAATTTAAATTTTTACACCTAACCTAAATACTCAAATTTTTTACATTTAGGTGTAGTGATTTGATGTATAAATTCTAAAAAATTATTTTAACATGTACATATAAGTTGTAATTTGGTCTCAAATTAGATTGTTTAAAAAAAGAGGACTAAATTGAATAAAAAATAATAAGGGGACTAAATTGAACCGTTTTATAAAATTGAAGGTCTAACACTAGTGCAAAAATGAGTTTCAACATCAAGATTTTACATAATTTGTTTTGAAAACAATGTAAAACATAAGCTGGTGGCATAATTGTAATAACGAAATTCTATATTACATCCGTTAATTGAAGAACCAATTTAACAGGGTTCTATTTCAACCTAACTCTTGCATTTCCTTTGCGAACATCTTTTTTCCCATTCTCTATTTCCATCTTCATTTCACTTTGAGGTCCAAAGCCACCAATGTGTCCCCCGTCGTTCGTAGTGAAGGAGCCACCGTTCGTGCGCTCGTAATCGAGAAAACCACCGCTGCTCGTGCTCAAAAAGACCACCTCTCTTCCATGTTGGTTGGGCTGAAGTAGATCAACATTCGTGTGTGCCTCTTCCGCTGCCTCACCGCTTCCGCTGCTTGGGAAACCACTTCCACTGTCGTTGTGATGTGCCACTATCGTTGTTGCTACTCACGGGAGGATACCACCTCTCTTCCACCTTTGGTTGCACCAAAAGAGATCAACATTTGTGAGATGCGCTGCTTCCTGTACCCTGGTTTTAGGGTTCCACTTTCTCTTTCCCGTGTCGCTGCCTTGGCTGGTTACTTCCACTACCTTGCACCACTATTTTCGCTACCCTAGGTTTAGGGTTTCGTTCTCCTCCGTCGTCGTGCCTAGCCCTATTTGTTGTCTCTTGCCATTGCTCAGCCTTCCCCCTTTTTAATTATAGCAATTTCAAAAAAAATCTATTCAATCCTTAGAATAAATCATACAGTGTGCATTTTTGACATTAATAAATTCTTTGGTGTGCTTTTTTTTTTTATTATTGAATGATGAGAATAAATCTGGCAGATGTTTAAGATTCACTAAGCTTGGGAAGAAACACGATTTTAAATCAAATTGCATTCCTTGTTCTTCTTGTGGCTAGATTAACAAAATCAAATTTCTGGTAGCTGGTTAATATTGAAAGTGATGAAATGGTCAATATGGATGGATGAAATAGTAGAGTAGTATATTACTGCGGTTATATGCACGACCGATATAAACATGTCATTCTTTCTACATCGGTAAAATTTACATCGGTGATATAACCGATTTAAAATGTAGAAAATAACCGATGTAATATGTGATTTTTGTAGTAGTGTAAATTGAACCCAAAAATAATAAGAGGACCAAAATTAACCAAAACAACAAATTGGAGGACTAAATCAATAATTAAGTCTTCACAAAACATAATAAAAACATGTTAATGAGTTAAAAACATATTTAAAAGAAAAAAAATAATCATCCAACTTTATTAAACAAAAGGTATAATGATATTACCCTAACTCGGACAAGCCAGTCTAATAAGGTCAAATTAAAGAAAAATTGTAGGAGTAATACATTACTCTAAAAAGAATAGTGGAACATTTGTTTAAAATCATATTTACAAAAATTTCAACAAGTGCCATCGAAATTAAAAGAGAAAACTTAATTCAATGTTGTTATTCAATATTTAGAAAGACCATGTTGCATGTCAAAAGATTTCTTAGCAAGATGAACATTTAATTTGATGAAGTAATGAACAATATCAAACACAAATGTACCATATGTGTCAGATAAGGCCGGCTAGTCCTCGACCAACGGTTGAATCCAAGGCCAAAAACACACTTATACCATATGTAACAAATAAGACCACCCAATCCCCGACCAACAGCTAGACCCAAGGTCGGAAACCCACTCATCTCTCTAGAAAAAGGTCAATCACAAATATGCAAACAAAGTAACTACGCAAAAAACCGCGAACCTATCACCCTTCGAAGGCTAATTACATATCCTAAATGCTCAAATCGACTACTTAACAACATTAATAAAGTAAGATATGTAGAACAAATGAGTATGCAAAGTAAACAAAGATAACAACAAGAGCTCTTGTCGGCAAACAGACATGTGAACGACCCTTTTCCCCTTCTTTCATAACATAACTTAGAAGAATTCTATTGGGATCCTACAAGCTTCCTAACAAAATTCGGCCTCCAATGTCAGGCCCACACAACCCCCAACTAAAGGCCTTAAGGCCCAAACCAACAACCAAACCATAAGGGCCCTAAGGTCCAAACTAACAACCAAACCACAAGGGCCCTAAGGTCCAAACTAACAACCAAATCACAGTACGCATAAGATGGTAACCTAAAATAGGTAATAACTCTTAAAAAAACAATTAGTATAAATACAGGTGGATCTAAGTAATTAAGGACACTTTTTTAATTAATCACTAATCTCAGAAATTTGACCTTTGGAGAAAGGCTCTATGTTGATTTGGCATTGAAGCATCTTTTGCAGGTATCTCCAGTTTGGAAAAGAGAGAGATGAGAATTTTAAAGACGACCACTGCAAGCGTCTAAGAAATTCATTCCATAGTACGTTCACTAGGTACTATATCGACATAAGAATAACAACTTAAGAAACTCGAAGCAACATGAAAACCACATAACATATATTATGGGCAACATAAAATAATAAATTGGTGTAGTTAAGTTAGATTAAATTAATTATATGATTAAGTAAAGGTGCATATAAAAATGTTTTGCCAGTGTATTCGAATTACGTTAACGTAGTATCCTGTGGGGCCCGTATACTTATTTTGAACCAAGATTCCAAGGTTGTCAGGTCATTTGGTCGTTTGATCCTTGAAATCCTCAAAGATTCCAAGGTTTGTTATAATTTCAAAACCCAACTTTCTTTTTTACTTTTACCTTTTTTGATTTTTCATCATAATGATTATGTTTGGTGTTTGTCTTTCACAAAAATGATTTAAGGTTATAGAGCCACACAGTTCTTGCTCTTCAGGAAGCTGTTGAGGCGTATTTGGTTGGTTTGTTTGAGGACACCAATTTTTGTGAAATCCAAGCGAAGAGGGTCGCCATTATGCCTTTCAATGCCTGTTATGGTTTTAACCTGTATAGAAAGTTCCACTTTTTATATCAGTTCTGGAACTGAAATAGAAAGTGGATACTTTCTATATCGCTTGTATCTATTATTGCTCTAGAACCGACATAGAAAGTATTTTTTAACCAACATTAAAAGACTTTCCTACACTAGTGTTAGAGAGTATTTGTGTATGATAGTATAGTGAGTGTTAAGAAGAATTGAATTAGTACTTCCTATGATAATATGAAGTATTTGCTCGGAAAAACCAAAGTGTGAGTCAAAATCTCATATTGGGTAAAAATGACAAAGTTAAACACCATAAGAGAAAAGACCCATAAACTTATTATCTTTAGATTTTGAGTTAAAAGTAATATAGATCCTTATGTGGGTAAAGCTCATGTCACACATATATAATCTCTCCCTATGAATCCCTCGGTGAAAAATCTTATCAATATTTCTAAGGTTTACGAATCTGCATTCATACCATATTACCATACTCATGCTCTTCTCTCGGAATTTCCACAACCTCAGCAGTTAAATCTGAATTCAAGTTCTGCATCGTATTGGCAAGTTCACTGATATATAACTGAAAAAATATTTGGAATATGAGCTTCAGAGCACAGGGAAATCTTGGTGGAAGGATAACTACTTACTTCTTCTCACATTTTCCAATCAATTACGGTAAGAATGATATGTGGAGGGTATTTCAGAGGTGGGGAAGGGTATCAGAAGTTTTTATACCAAGAAGGCTTGATAAGTGGGGTCACAAGTACAGGTTCGTTCGCTTCTATGATGTTAAGGAAACTCAAAAACTGCAACACGACCTTGACTCCATCTACATTGGCTCTACCAAACTGCATGTAAATATACCAAGATATGCTAGGAAAGATGTGAATCTTCGGCTACAACAAACCAAATATTCATTGGCTAACAAGGCAGTGAAAATTAGATCAGAATGGAGGGAGGTTAAAAAACACTTAACATATGCTCAAGCTACAAAAGGTTCTGGAAATGAAGTTACACAGAAGAACAAACAAGCGAAAGGAATAAGCTTTGAGGCTAAGGAGGTGGATGTTAAATGGCTGAAGGGTAGTTATGTTGGCAGAGTCAGCAACTGTGCGAGAGTTGATCTAATTAGTGAGGAAGTGGAATCAAGCAGTCAAGGCCGATTAAGAGCAAAATACCTTGGGGATAACTCACTATTGCTGCAAGGTAGTTCTGGGGAGGAGGTTGGGAAGCTTATAGAGGAGAACAAGGAGTGGTGGGAAATAAACTTTGACTTGATCACACCTTGGAATTCTACACAAGTCATGCATAACAAGTTGGTTTGGGTAAGATGTAGGGGTTTACCCCTTAATCTATGGTCTGAGGAATGTTTTAAAAGATTGTAGCACCAATAGGATCCCTCGTATCCATCGATGAAAGCACACAAGCTTGGGAATGCATATAGTTTGCTAGATTGAGGATAAAGGTCCCCATCGGGTGAAGAGCGTGGATGGTAGTTAACATGAGCATTAATGGCCAAGAATACAACGTAGCATTGGAGGAGGAATTTAATGGAGACACACACCTATTATGCTGCTGTGTAAAAGACATTAACTCTTCCTCTGTGAGCAACTTCTACAATGCGGGAGAAGGGAAACATAGCTCAGATACAGAGTGGAGCGATAATGACTCCCAGTTGAATAATATGTGATTAGCAGAGCTGGATGAGCGTACAATTCTTTCTCCGACAACCGGCGGCAACGGGATACCCCAAAAGCAATCGGCGATGCAAAGTGGTAACGGTAATGTGATCGTTTATGACCGTTGTGCTCTTTTAACCAAAAACGGAAACTATGCATCAATGCCAGAAGCATCTCCATCTGTGCCAAACGAAGACTTCCATTTTGATGACGACACTGCTACACTTTTGCATGGTGGGCATTATGGCAACTTAGAAAAGTTATCTAGTGATGGCCCACATGTTGACCTAGTATTAACTCCAATAAAACGAGGCTGCGAAAATGAAGCTCAAACAGACGTAATGGGCCAAACTAAGGTAAGAAGCCCACTTTCAATTGTAAATAGTAGCAGCTCAAATGAAGAATGTGCACTTCGTTGTCGGTCCAATGAGGTAGCAGATGATACAATAAGAGAATTTTTATTAGCCTCGGGAAGCTTGGCAATTGCAGAACCTACAAAAGGTGAACACCACATTCTATCAAACACGAGCACATCGGTTGACACCTCTCACCAAGCGTGTGTCCTGGAGCGCTATAATACATCTTTAACCAACCATATGATTCTCATTAATGAGGAGAAATTGGATCCTTTGGAATTCTCGGTCAGAAGGCAATTCTGGATAGGAGAATCAAGTGGAAAAGCACAACAAAAATCGAGCAGCTTAACGAAGGAGGGTAGGCAGGCTTGCAAGCGAAAATTAATCAGGTAAGTTGTCCAATCTATATGTAATTCACTCTTTGATGAAAATATACAAAACTGCAATAAATTGTTTTGGTCTAACCAACAAGCTTCGAGTGGTTCAGAGTTTGTAAAGTTGTGGGAATTAGTAAAGGAATTAGGCGCAACATTTTCAAGAGAGGAAGAACAAATTATTAAGGAATTAGAGAATATGGAATCTAGAGATAAGAATCAGGAGAAAGGGAAAGTAGGGGGACATTTAGTTAACTCTGAAAACTATTAGCTTAAACATTAGAGGATTAGGAGGGGGGCACAAATGGAAATATCTAAAAGGACTTATAGATAGCAACGCAATTGATATGTTATGCATCCAAGAGACTAAGTTACAAGACTTGCAAGAGGTTAGTTGCTATAACTTGTGGGGTGATAATAATATAAACTGGTTGCATAAACAAGCAGAGGGTAATTCAGGAGGAATCCTAACAATTTGGCATAAAGAGAGGTTCAAATGTACAAGACAAGTCATTGGAAATTTGTATGTAGGAGTGTTTGGTGATTTTTTTAGAAACACTAAAGAAAACCCAATCCCTGTGGTTGTGTTCAACGTGTATTCTTCCAGTGTCATTACTGAGAAAGAAGAATTGTGGAAGGATCTAACCTTAATAAAAGCAGCGAATGTGTGTAAGTCATGGTGTATACTGGGTGACTTTAATGCAGTGAGAAAAAGCAGTGAAAGAAAAGGTTTAAACTCAAGAGGCTATACAACGAAAAGAGAAGTGGAAGGGTTCAATAATTTTATAGATACCTCAGAACTGATCGATGCACCTTTAATAGGGGGAAAGTATACATGGTATAGGGACAATGGAACAACTAAAAGCAGAATCGACACAATAATGATCTCAATAGAGTGGCTCAACTATTGGCCGGATAGTAAACAATACATTCTAGGCAGACAAGTATCTGATCACTGTGCTCTACTTTTAAAACCAGTTTCAATTGACTGGGGACCTAAGCCTTTCAAAACGCTAAACATGTGGAATTCTGATCCGTCGTTCAATTTGGTGGTCAAGCGGTCCTAGGAGTCGTATATTGGGAAAGGGAACCCATTGACAACTATAAAAGAGAAGCTAAAAAAGCTCAAGTATGACTTAAAATCCTGGAACAAGGAGATTTTTGGGCTTATTGGCACTAAGAAACAAAACCTTATAATGGAAATAGGGGACCTTGACAAGAAGGGCGATGAAAGTAACTTAGAGGATGTGGAAAAGCTCAAAAGAATGAACTTGTTATGCGAACTAAAAATGCTATTACAAAAGGAAAGCTCACTGATTAATCAAAATGCACGAATTAAATGGATGCAACAAGGGGACATAAATTCAAAGTATTTCCACTCTAAAATTAGATGGAGGAGAATTAAGAATGAACTCAAAGGGGTGGATGTGAATGGCATGTGGTGTGAGGATCCAAACAAAATTTGAGAAGAGGTAAGGTCAGCCTTTGAAATTCGTTTCACAGCTCCTAACAGCGTACACCTAAGCCTTCACCATATTAAGTTCCCAACCATTTCTGAAGATGATAATAGGTCTTTGATAATGGGAATAGAGGAACATGAGATAGTGGAGGCAATAAATCAGTGTGGGAGTAACAAAAGTCCTGGTTCTGATGGATTTAATTTTTGTTTCATAAAACAAAATTGGGCTACCTTGAAGAATGATGTGTGTCAAGCGATAAAATGGTTCCACAGTACTGGTAGAATACCAAAAGGTTGTAATGCCTCCTTTATAGCTCTGGTACCCAAGAAACAAATCCCCTTAGGAGTGGACGACTATAGGCCAATATCGTTGGTCGGATGTGTGTACAAGATAGTATCAAAGATTCTTGCAAACAGACTTAAAAGGGTACTACCTAAGATCATTGACTACTCTCAATCTGCGTTTCTTAAAGGAAGAGGTCTTATGGATGATATACTTGTAGCCAATGAAATGGTGGAAGAATACAGGACCCAAAAAAAAAAAGACTAGCTATAGTCAAGGTTGATTATGAAAAAGCTTATGATTCGGTAAGCTGGGACTTCTTATACGACATGATGGCTAGACTCGGGTTTTGCCAAAAGTGGATTCGATGGATCAAGGAATGTATGGAATCATCCTCAGTGTCAGTGCTGGTGAATGGAAGCCCTACCAAAGAGTTTGTCCCAACTAGGGGTCTTAGACAAGGGGGCCCTATGGCACCATTCCTATTTCTCATTGTAGCAGAGGGCTTAGCAGGGTTGGTAAGACAAGCTGTCAAGAAAGGTTTGTATTGTGGAGTTCAAGTAGGTGCTCAAGGGATTAAAATGCAGTTATTATAGTTCGCTGATGACACGTTATTCATGTTTGATGGAACTACTCGTAGCGCTTATGTAATAAAAGCCATTTTAAGATGTTTCGAATTGGTGTCTGGTCTTAGGGTTAACTTCTGCAAAACTAGAATTGGGGGGCTAGGTCTAGACGCCATTCATTTAAACAACCTCTCCAGCATTCTGAACTGTAAGCATATGAAAATCCCATTCTTGTACCTAGGTTTGCCAATTGGGGGGACCCAAGGAAGAAACAGTTTTGGCAAACAATTGTCAGCAAAGTCAGAAGTAGGCTATCAAGTTGGAAAGGTAAACTCTTGTCTATGGCTGGTCGGGTTTGCCTTATCAAATCAGTAATATTAGCACTACCGTTGTATTATCTATCCTTCTTTAAAGCACCTAAATGCATGTGTGATGAGTTAAAGAAAATCCAAAGGAACTTTCTATGGGGTTGGAGCATTGAGGATAGGAAAATAGCCTGGGTTCGATGGGAAAACATATGCAAACCAAAGGAGGAAGGAGGTTTGGGAATAAGAGAAATTAGGAACTTCAATAGAGCACTTCAAGCAAAATGGAAGTGGAGATTAGGCATTGCGGACAAAGGCTTGTGGAGAAAGGTGCTAGAATCAAAATATGGGTCATGGAGGAACCTTAATGAAATTGTCATCTCGAAGTCTGCTTCAAGGTGGTGGAAAGACATCCATAAGGTTTGTGGAAGCTCAATACAAGGAGCATGGTTTGAAAACTGTAAAGACTGGGTGATAGGAGAAAGGGACAAAGTACTATTTTGGGAAGATCTTTGGGTGGGGGATGCACCACTTAGCTCGAGGTTCCATAGGTTATATCTAATCTCAGAAAGTAAAAAAAGTCCCATAGCTAGAGTAGGACATTGGGTCGACAACACATGGGTTTGGGAATTGGTTTGGAGGAGACAAAGACTTGTTTGGGAGCAAGCTATGGAAGCACAACTCTATCAGCTAATTAATAGTCGTACATTTAGGAAAGGAAATCTGGATACTTGGAGTTGGAAGGAAACCGCAAAAGGAGCATACACTGTAAGGTCTGCATATATGAAGTTGATGGGTAGCTCCAAAGGGGAAAGCGACAAGGTGTTCACAGAGTTATGAAGTATAAGAGTGATTCCGAAGGCACAATTATTTGGGTGGAGGCTACTCTTGGATAAGTTACCGACAAAGGATAAATTATCAGTGAAGGGAGTCCAAGTACAACACTTTTTATGTGAGTTTTGCCTAGATTGTGAAGATAGTGCATCAAACCTATTTTTCTCTTGTGCAATGTCTCAAAAGGTGCGGAAAATGTGTGATAGCTGGATAGGGGTGAGCTCAGTGCATCACAACCAAGCTAGGATACATTTTCAACACTTTCATATGAGTAGCTTGAACACTAGGCAAAACACAATGTGGAAAGGAATGTGGCTGGCTATAGTTGGGGAAATTTGGAGACATAGGAATGAGGTGATCTTTAAGCAAAAGAAAGTTGACACTTAAGAGATTTTTAGTCTTGCTCAAGTTAACACTTGGGCTTGGTTGAAACATAAAATTCCTTCGGTAAAGTTTTCATATAGTGACTGGTACTTCGCTCCTATTGTGTATTTAAAATCTCTATGATATGATGCTTTCTGTGTTTAAGTTGTCAGGTGAGCATGAAAAGGATTCCCATGTCTAAAGAAATGAGCTCTTCATCAGTGATTTTGCACATTTCTTTGGTTACTCCGTAACAACCAAGAGAACATAGTCTCGAGAGCGCAACGAACCATGCATACCTGGTTTTGTATTCACTTTTTGTGTAATCTTGTAGACCGGCCAAGGAAGGTGCGATATGGGTGGCTAATCTTATGATTCCTACCCAGCTTGACGTTGGGAAGGCATAACTCTAGCATTGAAAGTCCAGTTTAATTGTTCTGCTAGATTATTGTAGAAGCATAGTTTTGGAGATGCACTGCATCTTTCTCTCATCTTTTTGTAAATGGGTTAGAGCACCCCTCAAGTGCTCTATTATTAATTTAATTTAATTCTTTGCCGATAAAAAAATAATATTTCTAAGGTTTTCTCTTAGATAAATAAATATAACATATTCTATTAGTTTAAATTTCTATGAAAATACTAGTATATTATTTTATATTATATTATATTATATCCATATATCCGACACTGAAATATCTTTAAAAATATAATTGAGTTTGAATATTTTGAGAATTCATTTTATCATGATCTAAGTATTTTTAGCAATTACTTTTATATATATATATATATATATATATATATATATATATATATATATATATATATATATATTCTAGAGAAAAATATATAGAGACTGAAACTAATAAAAAATAAAAAAATGAACAAAAATTAAATGAATATAAAGAGTGTTTAGTTTCGAAAGAAATAGAGAAATAAGAATAATTTTTTTTATCATAATATTATTTTATTTGATTTAACTAATTTATTAAATTAATTACTCATTAAAAAGGGTTTTGGGAAAATAAAAAAACAACATGAATTTGATTCTTCATTGGCAATGAATGAACAAAATAAAAAAGATACAAAATACATTAATTTTTTAAGACTTTGCTTGACTTTTCCTTAAGACACCTTTTTTTTTTCTCCAAATCTACTTAATAAGCCTATTTATAACAAATCCTAATTAAAACAATTTTTTAAGAACAAAATTCAATTAAGAACCCAATATTAAAGGTTAAATGGGGGCATAAGTTTGCACTCATCATAGACTTGTTCCATTTTTTGGTCAAAGTTGGTTGATCTTGACATTCAATCCAAGTAAGCTTGTATTAAGCCTCAAACTTTGTTGACCTATCTCGTCTTTTAGTCTAAGTTAGTATGTCCCACTTTTAGCCTGAAATGGCATGTCTAGACCCTCGACGCAGGTCGGTCGATCTCAAATTTCGAGTCAGCTCAACCTATCACGACCTTTGGCTTGGATTGACTCATCTCAACCTTGGTCCTTGGACGAACTATCTTGACCTTCAACTCAGGTTGTTTGCTTGGACTTTTAGTCCTGGATGACCCGTCTCGACCTTCGTCTCTTTATGGTCCATCTTGACCTTTGACATGTGCCAACCCCTCTTGACCTTTCACGCAGTTCAACTTGTGTTAACCTTCGACATTCGACACGTGACACCCCATCTTAACCTTTGTCTCAAGCAACTCGTCTCGACCGTTGTCTCGACCAAGGTTGGTTGGACCTTCAGGGCGAGCCCACTTTGCTCCACCTTCGATTTGGGACGACCAAGCTCGACTTTCGATTCAAGCCAACTCAAAACCATTTTAAAAAGTTATTTAAATTTTTGTGGTAGGGTCAAGTCCACTTTGAGTCTAACGCATTTTAAGAGGGGCCTTTAATAGTTTAGTGTTTTTTTCAAGCCATTTATTTAGTGATCCATTGAAAGAGATTTTGTTTAAGAGTGAACTAAGACGGACCTATTGAACATAGGTTAAATTGACAATTGTAATTTTGATATAAGATAATTGTTTAATAATTTGAGGGAGAGTCCTAAGAAAAAGTTAAGGGATATAATTAACAAACTTCGTAAATAATGGAATACCAACATTAGCAAGAACAAGAGATTAAGATCAAAGGATTATATACAAATCTAGTTCATGATTCCTTCAAATATTAGTTTACACACTTACATTATTATTTTCACGAGCTTATCAAATCTTATCCAAGATCAACCATTAAGTTAACATGTGAGACTACCAATTATTTAAGGAGAATGTTAAAAACGGTAAAAGGAGACTCGTACATTTTTTCCAAGGTATGCATTGAAAAACTTCTGTTTGTAAAACCCATCATTGGTTTTGGATGGATATTTTCAACGAGTTTTAAACAATTTAATGTTACCTCTTACCTTTCTTTGTTGAAAGAAAAAATAATGATTGTGATAATAGTCTTTGAAGTACTTGATAAATGATCTTGATATCACATAAATATATTGTAAGGACACATAAGTTTTATATATATATATATATATATATATATATATATATATATATATATATATATATATATATATATATCATAGTTTCAAGAGATGCATTTTGTTTTTCTTATGCTTTTTAACGTAAAATTTAGAAGTATAAGTGCCGTTAGACCTTAAGTTAAACATGTGTAAATTATATTATTTTAAAAAAATTACATGTGAATTTGGGTAAGACAAAAGAAGAATTTACATATATTGAACATGGTGGTGAAGTTACTAGTAAAGGCAATTCTAAACAAAGTGAAACAACCGATAATAGGTGTAAGTGAGTTGAAATAAACCTAACCTTAACCAACCTAATCAATCCAATTACATTTCAACATATTGTATTGCCATTTAACTGTGTTGAGTTTATGCCGGTGAGGAATTAAAATTTGGTTAAGTATCAAGTTAATGAACTCCAAACTTGATCAGTCCAATTTAATTCCATCTATTATAGTAAGTAAAATAATTATTGTTAGTGTTATTGACACATGATTATTACATCATTTGTATTTTTCATGGAATAGTATTTATATTTGAATTGTGTTATATATGAAAGTAATGTATTGTTTTCTTGTTTTGAGGCAAATATTTTTTATTTATGCTTTGTTTTTTTTTTTTTTTTTCTTTTTTTTTTTTTTTTTTTTTTTTTTTTT
>Ga0209589_1010760_pt1 | contig 13195 bp, 8 predicted proteins | sample CowpeawhiteBW_FD_187525 | JGI IMG/M metagenome (GOLD analysis project Ga0209589, IMG submission 187525) | Root nodule microbial communities of legume samples collected from California USA - Cow pea white BW (SPAdes) (version 2) | ecosystem: Host-associated > Plants > Roots > Nodule | place: USA...
AAAAAAAAAATAAAAAATTTTAAAAAAAATTAAAAATTAAAAAAAATTAAAAAAAAATAAAAAATTCAAACGAGGAGTTGACACGTGGCACCTACTTAACGGTGTTAGTTCTCTACTAACGGAAAGTACCTAATTGATACTAATTTACAAAAATGAGGACCTAATTGAGACTAATAAAAATACGATGACCAAATTAAGATTCTGCAACAAAAACGATGACCAACGGAGTATTTTAACCTAAAATTTAAGTTAAATATATTTATAAAATTATCAAACTCAGTAGAGTAGAGGACTTACTAAACTAAACTCACACCGTGCTTATGTAAACAATACTACTATATATAAAGATGAAGGCTGATTTATTTCCCTAATATCTGTGTTTATATAATTTATTTAATTTGATCTCTATATTATTAAAATTTTGAATAATTTTTTTTCTTTAAAAAATTAATGTCTATTTGATGTCTTCTGTCAATGAATATAAATAACCTTATTAAACAGTTTAATAAAAATAACTAAATCGATGATAATGTCAAAATTTAGAAATTTAATTGAAACTTACAGGACCAAAATTCTACATTGCTAAAAAAAGAAACTACAATGATAAAATTAAAGTCTATAACAAAACATTGCAAATAAGATAATTAAAAACAAGAGATTAAATGCACTTAATTAAGACAACGAAATGAAAACGAAGGCAAAGAAAAAAATGAAAACTGTCACAAACCAGGAAAAAAAAGTTACTATTAGCATTGAATATCCTGAAGTAGGTGGGAGGTGAAGTTGAGCTTCATAGCACAAGCCATTTCGATGCTCTTTTTGACGTTCATAATCTTCAGAAAACGAACCGTGCCACTAAATTTGGCGTAGCTGGTGAGATTCAACGTCCCTGAATTCATGTCACCGGAAAAATTTCCGGTGACGGGTACCTGAGCGGACCTCAAATCAACGGTAACATTGATTTGTTTGGTTTTTCTGAAACTCACTTTGTCACCGTTGATGGGTGTATCACCAATCTTCGCACCCGCATAGAGCACACTCATGCTGCTATTGTCGTAAGTGAAGACACCGAAATTAGGGTTTTGGATGGTCATAAAGATGATGAGGGTGGCGTTGAAGGAAGGTGATGATGATGGTGAAGCGTTGTGAGTGATTTTGTTGGACGTAGCTGATCTTATTTTGGCACGTGGCTCCCTCACACGCATTATAGACGCCAAAAGCAGTAGAAGTGCACATAAGATGACGAAGGAAGCGAGAACGCATACGAAACATTTAGCACTTCTTCCTCGTTCCTTCTTCTTATCGTACATGGTTATCGATGTTTGATGTCTTGAATAAGAATGTTTGTCTGAATAGGTAGGTATAGAGAATTGGTGTTTTACTTCTCAGTTTTATGTGGAAATGAAGGTGTTGAGAATTTATTGCTTTTGAAGTAACAGGGAACAGCAAACTCTTAAGGAAAAATCTTGGAAGGCTTCAAATATCTGATTTTCTAAATGTTTTACCTTTCTATTGGTATTGAATGATTGATCTGTGTTGAACAAGTTATTAGGCAATGTCAATTATTAATTAATGAGTGCTTGCTGAGTTTGATTTGAGATCTGAAAACGCCATGTGTGATCATGGCAATGTAAGGATTATCCAATCCTACTGTTCCTTGCCGGCAATAGAAAGCCTTCAAGACAAAAAGAAGAATTAGAATATATATAATTATACTTCTATTAATATTACTTAAAAGTTAAATTTTACAACTAATCTAATTATATCTGTTACAAAGTATTAATTATGTATGTCTAGATTAGTTGTAAAATTTAATATAAATAGAAGTATAACTATAATTTTGGAACAAAAATGAGTTTTTAAAACAAATATATTTTTTCTGTTTTAGTTTTTTTACCAGGAAGCCTTCTATTTAATGTACAACAGTATAGCATAACAATGTTAGGTAGAAGTTTTTTTTTTCGTGGACAAAAGTGTATGACTTTTCCTAGATGTAACGCCACCCCATGTATACGGGCCCTACTATTCGCACCGTGAATTACTATTTTGACCCCTGGCCGAAGTCATATGACATGTTTCTTCTGTATTTAGTTAAAACTAAATTTTATTGATTAAATTAAAATAACAGATTTTGTTGTTGTGTTTGTTTTAAAAAATTAAAATAATAAGTAATAATTTTTTGGGTTAATTTTTTTTTTACGAAAAAGTAACAAAAAAATCATCTTGGTAAAATTTCTTGATTTGCGAGTAAAAAAATAAATATAATATTATTTTTATTATATGGTGAAACGCATCAAATCAAATCAAATAACCTAGATCGATTAATCAACTCAAGAGAATTTGCAAAACTCAAGAGAATTTGCAAAACTCAAGTCAAATCAATCCATCAGAATATGATTTGTTTGCATTTAATTTTACCTTAAACTCTGACTGATTCAACCATAAACCTCTCAATCAGACACATATCTTATCACTCCTCAATATTGAACTCCATTAAAGAATTGAAAATGATAAATTACTCCTGTATAATTATTTACATTAAATAAACTATTTATTAAAAACAATTTTACTTTGAAAATGTTGTGCAGTTATAAAAGAAATTAAATATTATGGAAATGGTGAGTGTTTCTTATTGTACCTAACTTATTTCTGAATGTTATAATGTATTTTTTACTTTTTGAAAAAAATACTTCTGTAAAGAATTTTGTCATCTATTTCTATCCAACTGAGACAATATATTTTTTTTTTTAGAGTAACACGTGGTAAATGATGTTTTTTATGCTACCTATTTTGTTATATTTATAAATGTAGGTAATTAAAAATATATCGGGTATAAGAAGTTAGATCGAAATTATAAACAAGTGACCTCATGAAGACTAATGTCAATGTAAAAGTCTAATTCACATTAAACTCATGTTTGCAAAAAACGTAAAAAAAAAAAAACTGCATGAACATTATTTTGATCATTTATATAAAAAATTTGAATCTTTAGTAATTAAATTTTGATAATTTTTTTTATAATATGAAGTGACATATTTTAAATAATTTCCTATTCTTTCATTTTTTTTTTAAATTGTAAAAAAAGTTTATCAAAAATTTAGTTACGGAAATATGATTGCCCTCTCAATATAAAAAAGCTCATTTATAGTTTTATTTTCACTGATTTTACCTAAGATAGAAAAAAGGCCACTGGATAAAGAATAGGACACTATTAACAGTTTCCTGTATATAAATATTTATTCTGAGTAAGAAATCCAAGGCAGAAGCTGCTGGCATGAAACATCATTTGAACCTCCATATTCTAGAAAGGTAATTGAATTCACTCCAAGAAAACGAAAATTCTGTATATGTTTGTTGTCATTTAACTTTTGATAAATAATCGTTTTCAAATATAATTTTTAAAATATTACAAAACGATTATTATTTTGTCAAAAATAAATTATCCACACACCCTGTTCGATCTATGTCTTGCTCCTTAACCGGAGAACTACCTAATTCCTTTTGTCACTTTCAAAACTGTAGTATGTTTTTCTATGTGGCGACAACTTAAGTGTTGCTGAGGTCTTGTACGGGCAATATCTCCTTTGCGCAGCCACCACATGTATGATGAAATGCCCAACCATCTTGCTGGCCGGTATATACAATGCCTCATCATATTCTGTGCTTAAGTTTTTAGCTTATTGAATAAATCTTACAATCTGGCCACGACAAGCTGCTAAAATGAAGGTGTTTAAATGTACTTGGGTTGATTGGTTACAGTTTCGAAGATACGTCCAAATCCCCTTAGAAATGCTCCTTATGGAACTCAAATTTTGTTTGACCTTTTTCGTTGAACTCGAAGCAGAGCTTGCTTAATTCTTTCGCCAAAACCGGTGCGCCACAATAGAATACACCTGTTGCGAATTGAGGATCTCAGTACAAGATGAAAACAATGTCTATAAATTTATGCTTTATAAGGATTGCCTGACCTATTCGTCCATTGCAGTGCTTGGAACATATTTTGGAGAAAACCTTCTTCCAGTTAGGCCTAGCAAAATGAGTTCTCACCTGGTAGTAAATTTAGAGAAGCAAATCAAGGTTTAAAATTAACTTAGTCAAGACTCAAAAACAAAATCTGTACGACTCTTTTAATTTTCCTAAACTAAAACTTATGAAGTTACAGTAAACGGCAAAAATGAAAGGCTTACCCTAGTCCCAGAAACAATATCAACTCCATTTTTTGCATGGTTGAGGGCTTGCACCATAGTGATGAGGGCGGATCTGGCATCGCCTTCCTCGTATACGCTAGTTAAGTAATTGTGCATCTCAATAACACCCTGAAGTCACATTGAACATAAGCTAAATACACATATAACTTACTGAGCTGGAAACAGAGGAAATGAATACTTAGAACTCTTCAAGAGAAAGTCTAAAAATATAAATATTTATAGTAGTTAATACCCTTTGATCAAGTTCAGCAACTTCGTTCATGACCCCTTTAAACCAATCGAAAGAACCTTGTTCTCTTGTTACCCAGTAGAAATAAGAATTGGTAGTCTTAAGTGTCTTCTTCCGTTTCGGAGAAATCTTATTGAAAGACGGCGAATCTGTACTCCCAGTGCTAAGGTCTGAACCTCTACTTGAATCAGAGACCGAGTCCTGGATAGTAAGCAACCATGACGTTACTTTCATAGTACATAAAAACCTTCGGAAATTGGTCAGATTTTTTTTTTATTTGCACAGTTTTATGTGAAGAAGCATCAATAAATATTTTGTTAATGAATGCACTAAAACTCACCGCCAGCTCCTCCATTTTGACAATATTGTTGAGAAGATCTTTTAGAATGCTAATAAAAGGTGTTGCTCCAATCCCGAGACCGACAAGTAGTAGTACATCATAGTTTCTGTAGTCTTGTGCTGGCGCACCGTAAGGTCCATCTATCCTTAGCTTCGGTAAGCTGTGTCAATTATTGATACCAAGAAGATGACAGGAATCTGAGCATAAAGAATTTTTTTCTAAGGGCGAAGCTACAAGGCAAACAAAGGTGGCAGGTCCATCACGTACCATTTCTTGGTGGTTTCATCAGCCCTGAGAAGGCCGCTCTTCCCAGCTACGGGAGGCTCACAGGCAGCAGAAAATACCCTTCTGAGCTCCTGTGTCCAATCTCCCAGTTGCCGTATGTGAACACTCAGGTAGTCATCGCCAGGTGCAGAGGTAATAGAAAATGGATGCCTATCATACGTAAGTGTATTGTTAAACATCAACCAACTTAACATGAAAAGGAATCGTTAAAAAGTAAAATAGAAACAGCAAGAGGTAATAGAAAAAGGATGTCTGTCATGCGTAATTGTATTGTTAGATATCAACCAACTTAACATGAAAAAGATTCGTAAAAAAGTGAAATAGAAACAGTAAGATGTGAAAGGTGATCTCATTTCAATTCTTTTCTTTTTCGACATCCTAGAGGGGTTATCCATTTTTGTGGTTAGAATTTACATGAAGCATGAGAAGTTCAGCTACTGCAAAGTAATGTAGAAAAAAGAAAATAGCAACCTACCACTCAAATGGAGAAACAGCAGGACATTGTACAAACATGTATTGTCCACTCTTGTAACGAAATTGAGGCGGCTTCGACATTTGCAATGTCAGAACATTTCCAGTATAAATGGCAACCTACAATGATGTTTTTCACAAAAATAAGATCCGTAAGTTTGAGTTGCATCTCTTTGTTTGGCTTATTGAAAGCAGTGATGGCTCAGGTCGCTAAAGTTTTGTTTTTTTAACATTGCTTATTATTGCTGTGCTCGATTTGCCAAGAGCAATTGTAAGCAATGAAAGAAAACTAAAATGCCAAGCTCATAACAAATTTGATTATTCTTTTAGAAGCGCCTAACTATTTTCTTTTCTTCTGTTCACCTTTATAAGACGGACTGTATAGAAGCCAGAACGGAAGTATCTTAGCGTTCTTTCTCCCACATAAAGGACGATTGGAACTGCAAGATACATCCATGTCTGAAAAGAGAAATCAATGCGTTTAGTAACTAAGCAGGCTAGGAAAAAAAGGCTTTAATGATGCTTCTAAACAATTGAAATTTGATACTAAAAGGTGCATACCGTTTGAAGGTGCCATTTGCGCTCGAGGTAAAGATTTACACCATGAATGATGAGCAGGACATAGACAATGACAAATAGATGGTGTGAATACCAGAATGCATTGAAACCGGTGAGCCTATTAAACGGTTTAGGAAGCTTAATAAGATTTCTTCTGAACCATTTTGTTGCAAGAGTAAATGCTATTGCCATCAAAATCACCATCAGAATTCCAGTCACGCCCTCAACCCCCTTAATGAGGTCTCCGTAACTGGGTTTGTGATCACCAAATACACCGTCCAAATACTTCTCATACGTTTTATGAGACGAATTTACAAGTTTCGGGAAATCACAAGCAAGGTGATTCCCGGCATGAAGTATCACTCCAATCACTACTGCTGCAGCAATTGTCTGCAAACATCCATAACATAACATTACATCCACTAAGTTTAATATATTCAACTTGTTTTCTGGTGGTGCTGTGTGGGGCGTACCTTATGAAAGTTGATGTTATCATCGAAAGGTGCAATGTAAGACAACTTGGTGGACCTAAGCCACGTTATGGTATTTCTGCAGACGGGAAAGAGTATAAGTGCCATGTTGAACTTGAGTGTTTCAGCAGCACCTTTGGCCGCGAGGAGACAGTAACCCATGACATGATAAGCATTTTTTCGCTTGTACTCGATGAACTTCCACGTAAACAGCCCAATCATCACTGAAACCCACAATGCTAGAACCCAAAGCCTCTTCCAATTTTCTTGCAAATAGTAGACCATCCTGCGGCTCATCCTACGTATCGGGCTTCTTGACCTTATTCCTTGTAGGTTCTGACTCAAAACTTGACTGGTGTAGCTTAGTGCTTGGCTGTAGTTCAGATACGTATCCTTTTGTAACAGAAGCGTCTCCAATTGCCATAGCTGCGCCAACACAACCACCATTAAAATCTCGCAAAAGAGTTTGAAGTCCTATACTAAAACACTTTCCAAATTTTCGACCTTCATTATTGAAGATTCCATTATTTCCTACACATAGAACGAAAAAGCAGCACATGCACATACGAGTATAAGGTATAGCTGCTCTTGCCAAATCAGTGAGATTCTATCACTTTTTCAGGCAACAAATTTTTGCATCCACGTTATATTCAGTATCTTATTGTAGCAATATTTTTTTTTTGTATAAAAACAAAAATTTACCTTTTTAATAAGTTACTCCTAAAAATGGACTGTGAAATAATGCATTTGATGTCAAAAACAGATTATGACTGAGGATATATGAACATTAGAACATATATAAACATCACTCAACACAACTCTTAAAAACTACGTTTTAAAAGCATTTGCATTCTAAATTCTTATTTGTGCTCTACTTTTTGACATCAAATATGATTTTCCTATGAGTAAGAAGAAATTTTGCAATTAAATTGATTTATGAATAAAATAATTTTATATTATTAATTGATAAAAGGTATTGTTACTGTGTCTTTTAAAATGGTTATTATAAAACTCAACCAACTTTTTGATTGGATGTCCACATAAAATTGTTTTAGACTATATACTTCTTTTTTTTCATTTTAACTCTCGCTAGCGTTAAGTTATATGATGACATTTTAAAATATTCAATTTATTAAAAAATTACATATTCTATTTCATCACTATAACTTTGGATGACTAATCTAAATAAATATAAATTTATAGTTTTTATATACTATCTTCGATTTCATTTTATAACAAATAAATGGTAGCTGCTTATAGAAAAATAGCCGAAAAGCGTATTAAATAAGTTAAAAATGTGTCCTATGCTCTAACCGCATGAAAAAACAGTTCAGCTGACTAATGCATATATTCTAAAAGTTTTATATTGGTTAAACAGATTAATATGGTCACCACAATATATAAATAAGTAATTGAGTCAACTAGAATGCGTTCGTCACTATGCACGTACTGTGATTGAATCGTTACTTCAATTCAATTACTTATGTAATCTTGTCCTCTAGGACACCTATAATTAATTATAGCGTGTAATTTGCTAACTAATTTCACCCAACTTTGGACTTTATATAAAGGAGCAGAGCTGGTCATGCATTGACTTGATTAACAAGAATGAATAAACCTAATTAACAAACGGAACAAATTGAGTTGTCGTTTTCTCTATAACACATGGCATAAAATATTACCAACATTGAACACATTCTGAAGTGTTTTCATTAAAATACTTAAAAGAGTAGATAATAACTTTTATATAACTAATAAATTAAATTAAAAATTAACAATGAAACCAAATTAACCATGGACTAAATTAAGGTTAATCTCAACCACGCACCCATATTTTCTTCTTTGACATACTCAATATATCGTGGAATTAGACATATGCATGTTTTCTTGATAAATTCAGATGTTATGGTTTGTAGAGAATTCAAACCTCAATGTAGCCAAGTCTTTCAGGGTCTAACTCTTCCATGATCAGAGCTGCGTATTCTTCGGCTTGCTCTTTTAATCTGGATAACTTATTTGCTGAAGCGCTTAGCATAATGATCTGAGAAATGAAATATAACCGTCTGTTTAATACAAGTTTTAAGTTTACACATAGACATCATTTAAATTCAATATAAACACTTTTCAAAAAATTATAAATTTTTGTGAGTAGCAACAAATTCATCAGGTTCAGTAGTAAAATGGAGCAAAGATTTGATTCTTTGCTTGGAAAAAAAAGTAATATATATCATTATTATTTTAAATATATTATCGTTAAGAATTGGGGGAGTCAAAATAATATATACTAAAATTTTTTGAACTCATTAATCATTCATTTGAGAATTTTGTTTAACATTTAACGTAAAATTATATTCTTAATACTCAATTTGAGAATACCAACTTGTACCACAAATTTGAGAATGTTAATTTAAGTTATTAAAATGTAAAAATATTTAACTAAATACTAGTAAGTGGTATATACTGACGCCTGTAAATTGGTGAGATTAAAAAAATAGACTCAATCGGTTTAATTTACAAAAAAAGCACGGAATCATTGGGATGAAAACAACTATTTGATGGTTTGACCGATGTTGGTATTTCTATGGCGTGCATGTTTGGACCAGCTACAAAAAAAAGAAGGTAAATGTCCATCCTACCCCCACCAACCGCAATGAAAGCGTCAACTTTATAAATTCCAAGAAATTTGTTTAATCAACAAAGTGGGAGTGGCATCTATGTGAGCAAAAGCCAGAAATTCATTGGCCTTAGAAAGGAAATTATTTGTGTATAATTAAATTTGATATATTTTTACAACCATTAGAAAAAATAGAAAAGAAAAAGTGTGAGAGATAAATGATAAAATATATAATTATTAATTATTATACGAATAATATGACTTAACTTTCATTGAATAGCACCTAACAGTACGCTTATTGCTTTGGAACAATAGAAAACGTCCGGAAGATCAATTTATTAAAACACATATTTAAACGTTAACTAATAAAATAAAATTTTTATTTTATTTATTTAATAAATATAGTCTTCATCCATAACAAGAATATTTTTATTTGGTGTCGTAATGCGCGACATTACAATGCACGACATTACATGTGTTTTTACTACTTGTAAATAATAATCAGCTTCAACTGATTCTAGTTATTGTTATGGTTAATTATTAAAATTCAACTTGACAATATATGAGTCTATATTTTTTACTGACTTTTTTGGTACTATCCTCTGGTGAATATTAAAAGTGAATATTAAAAATACATTATGTTAGTATTTTAAATATTGTTTTAATATATTTTAAAACAGTAGAATTAGTAATAATTAGTGTATTATGAAAATACAGTATAGGAACAACACTAAAAAATCAATAAAAAATCCAAATTTGCTAACATACGTATAGGCTATAGAACAACATAGCACAAGTGCCTTTTGAATAAAAATAAAATAGTTAATTAAATATTTTCATTATAATAAAAGTAGAAAATGGACGTGTTTTTCTCTCTCATAAATTATTACCAAAAGAAGAGCACACACGAAGCCTAAGATTAAAAAAAAAACTAAAATTCAATTTTTAAAATAAAAACAAACAACACATGTCAAACTTATACAATTAAATATACGACTGCAGTTAATAGTGTTAATTAAGTGTACGTGGGAAGAAATTAATTAACCATGTTCTAACTAAGTATGTCAAGTTCCTTACTCTTTCTTTTGAAGTTGTTGATCACGCTTCCACTTACAAAAATTGTTGGTTATGAGTTACGCTAGCTTCAACTATTTAAAACCCTATAGAAAAATAGTATTCACATGGCTATGCATAAAAAAGTCTTAAATATATTGAAAAATTAATTCAGTAGACAAAGGAGAAAACAATTCAAATGTCATAGGTGCACAGATGTATATCTGTTGATGAGACATGGAATGAAATTTCGGACAGAAATGTACCTCTTTCACTTCTTCTTCGGTGATTCTACCATCTTCGTTCTTGTCCACCCTATGAAGGTGATTAGGATTTTAATTAGACAGGGAGGAAAAATAAATATTTGCAGGAGTTTTTCTATCGGATACAAATACGTAAAGTAAAAAACTTAAATATAGATTTAACTCTATCGCAATTTAAATGTTTCATAAACTCAGTTCATTTGAAGTTTAATTTATTTAATTAATTATTTTCGCTTTAGTATAAAATTCTACGTTTAAATTCTGAGCGATTAAAAACGTAAAAAAAAGGACTAACACGCTACTTCTTCATGCCGCAGTTCTTTTCATAAAATTGAGAAATCCTTAATTACTAAAGCAAATAACGAAGATTTTTAAGAAGAGTGGTGTTTATTAAAATAAAAAGATAGGAAAAAAATTAAGTGAGAAATTACTTTTAACTAACTTTGTTATTTTTCAAAAAATATTATTTAGTCAATCAAAGCTTACATATCAAAGAAAATCTGGAGCCGTGAATCAAAGCTTTGATCGGTAATTTGCGACCAGAATTCGCTAAGTTCGTCTCTGCTGATCTTTTCAACCCTGAGTCTTCGTCTGCGACCCAGAGCATCGAACAGTTCCAGTGCGAACTCCTTAGAGTCCTTCATTCCTTCAACAAATAGAAAAAACTCTTGAACCAAAAGCGTAAACAAAGGAGTGAAAATGCAAACACGTGCAACGGAATACTCTGAATTGAAATTTGAAAATAAGTCGAACCTATGCATTGCGCAAAATCAGTGCGGTAGAGAAAACCGTCTCTAGCAAGACTATCGAAATTGCTTTGCACCTCGTTCCAGGCATCAACGCCGTTAGATTTACTGCTAATGAATTTCAGTCCACGGAGCGCTTTCTTCGTACCGGAGCGGTTGCGCTCAAGCTGAGCGCGCTGCTTCCTAAGATCTCGCGGCACGAACGCCGTTTCAGATCCTCCCTGGCCCCACGAAAACCGCCGCAGCTCCGCCTTGAGCTCCTGCGAGAACTGCCTCGCCTTCGCAACCGCCTCGGTCTTAAGCTCCTGCGAGAACTGCCGCCACCGGCTGGGAGAGCTCCTCCTGATCGATGGCGACCATGCGGAGGACACCGGAGTTTCAGTACCGCTTGCGGCATAACCTTCGTCGACGTTAACGACAGCCACCGGCTCAACGCCGCGGAGAACGACGGTGTGATCGTATTGAACGTCAAGAGTGACCTCGACGTACTCGTCGGCGACGGAGTAGGACTCTGTTCCTGGCGACGTCCCTGCGCTGACGAATGCAATATCCGGCACCGTATCAGACGCCCAGCGGCGTTCGTGCTTTGGAGAAACGTTCATGATGACTGAAAACAGAACAATGTATAGTTGTAGTTTAGGTACAGGTATCGTTTCTAATGCGATATTATAGAGATATTTTAATTTAACGAGATATTAGTTTGTTATATAATAAGGTGCGGGGGAAGGTATTGGGAGGAGTTTGGTTGGGTATGGGAAAGGAGAGAAGAGAGTAGAGTTTAGGAAAGAAGAAGGAGAATGAGAATGTGGCAAGAAAAAGACAATAACGTGTGCAGAGCTCTTGATAGAAGGAAACAAAATAGTTTGACCAAAGAAAAGGACAATGGCTTTGCTTTTGCAGTATAAACCAAAAGAAGGCAGGCACTGTTGTTACACTTAGAAAGAACAGAGATTACGTGGAATAGTGATAATTGTAATCTATAATATCCATAAATGGAGGGCGTGGTTTTATAAAATAGAGAAATGTGTTAGGAGTGTAATTGTGCAGGTTAGACGATGGTGTTTTCTTGTTCTTGTATACTTTTGCATAAAACTGGAGGAAGTGGTGGAAACAGAGGGTGAGAGAGAGTGGTGGGGCCGGGGAAGGAAAGCGAAGCTTAAAACTTTAATGGTAGTGGGACCCAGGATACCAGAGTCTTCGAAGTCCACGACGGGACGGATGGCCGAGTGAACTCCACTCACGGTTGTCGCCATCAATTCATTTGTTTCTTTAAATCATATTTTTTTTCTAAAGAAAATAATTTATTTTTGAAGAAGTCAGAAGGACTAAAGCATCACGTGTACATGTGTTTTATCTTTTTAGAATTAAATATATTTTTATTTCTTAGATAATTTTTCGTCAAAACTTTAAATTAAAGTTTAATTATGTCTTTGTTCTACATTTTAGAATCGAATTTGATATTAAAAATTTTAAAAGTCTCAAAATAATTCTATTTTTGTTAAAACATTTCAAGTTTACTCTTTATTTAAGTCTGGGTCGACGTCATGTCTCAGTTTCTTGATTTTTTTTATTTTTATTTTTATTTTATTTTTGAACTTTAACAAAAATAAAAATTTTGTTACATGTCAATCTGTTGTCATGCCACATGGTAATATGACAAAGTGATGTAGCAGTGACAATGACACATGTCACTTATATCATTTCCAAAATCTCAATTTGGTCCCTTTATTTTAATTTTTGTTTTAATTTAGTCACAATTTTTGTAAAAAATTGTAATTTTGTCTCTTTCCAAATTGAAATCAAATTTAATTTCTATATAAATGTACACAAATATTTCTATCAAAATTGATATTTCAAGTAAATATTTTTAACCAGATTAAGTTCATTTAATTAATATTTTACATTGAACTTTATTTAAAATTGTTTTAAAGTTATTAATAGAAAAAAAAAATAATAAA
>Ga0209589_1010764_pt1 | contig 13193 bp, 7 predicted proteins | sample CowpeawhiteBW_FD_187525 | JGI IMG/M metagenome (GOLD analysis project Ga0209589, IMG submission 187525) | Root nodule microbial communities of legume samples collected from California USA - Cow pea white BW (SPAdes) (version 2) | ecosystem: Host-associated > Plants > Roots > Nodule | place: USA...
TGCAAATTTAATAAATGTTTTGGTTCACATGAAATTTTATTTGGTATTCTAATATAAAATGTAAACAATTATAATTTATTTTAAGGTATTTGGCATCGAAGAAAATCCTCCTAATATTGAATATTTTATAATATTATGTTTTCTTTACCGTAATTTTTTTTCTTTTATAAAAATTAATATTGAAGTAGTTAGAACACGGGTACGGGTATGGGTACGAGATTATATCCGTTACCTAGTGGGGATGGGGATGGGAAAAAAGTTTGATACCCGTTGGATTTGGGTATGGGGATGTGGATGAATTTTTTATGCGGGGATGAATATGGGATAGCGAAACCCGTCCCCGCCCCGCCCCGTTGCCATCCCTACATACAAGTTGCTCCCTATTCTCTTTTCCTATATTATTTTTTATTATTTTCTCTATTATTAAACTTTATTAAGTTTATTTTATAATACATTATTCAACACGATGATGCTCGTGCTTCAACCAATTAAGGACTAGTGAAAGTTTTTGTTTTTTTCTCTTTAACGACAATGATATGTGTTGTCTAAATCCAGGCTCTTTCTAATCCTTTTTTCATTTCCAATATTACCTTATGTTCTTATTCTTGTAACAAGAATTGTATTACTTCATCAATTTTTATCTCCATCTTATTATTTTTATTTTTATTATGAAAATTATTATTATTATTATTATTATTATTATTATTATTATTATTATTATGTTTATTACTATTACTATTATTTTATGTACTAATTTTAAACATCTCAAATCTTGCAAATTTTGAATTTGTCATCCTTGATATTATAAGGAAAATTTACATTTTTGATGCAATGGGTCTTGTACAAAACTAAGATGAGAATGGAGAAATTGTTAGATACAAAACACGATTAGTTGCCCAAGGTTTCTCGTAAAGACCTGGAATTGATTTTGAAGAAACATATTCTCTAGTGTTGGATGCAACAATATTTAGATATTTAATTAGTCTTGTTGCAAATAAGACAAGAAGGTATGAATTTACACCTCATGGATGTTGTTACAACCTATTTGTATGGCTATCTAGGAAATGATATTTATATGAAACTCCCTGAAGGATTTAATTTGTCCAACAAAGCAAATTCTAAAGAGGATTATTCAATAAAATTGAACAAGTCCCTGTATGGATTGAAACAATCAGGATGTACGTGGTATAAACGTCTTAGTGAGTACTTGTTAAAGGAAGGGTATAAAAATGACCCTTTTTGTCCTTGTATTTATATGAAAAGATCAGAGAATGAATTTGACATATTTGTTGTCTATGTAGATGACATAAATATCATTGGAACTCCTAGTGAGCTCACAAAGGCAATTGATTATTTATAGAAAGAATTTGAGATGAAGGATCTTGGAAGAACAAAATTTTGTTTGCGATTACAAATTGAGTACTTAAACAAAGGTGTTTTTGTATATCAAGAAGCTTATATAATAAAAGTGCTTAAAAAGTTCTATATGGACAAATCACATTCATTATGCACTCTAATGGTGGTGAGGTCATTAAATGTTGATAAAGACCCTTTTAGACCTCAAGAAGAAGATGAAGAACTTTTTGGTCCTGAAGTACCATATCTTAGTGCTATAGGAGCACTAATGTATCTTGCTAATTATATTCGACCTGATATAACATTTGCTGTAAATTTGTTACTAAGTGTTGGGAAAAATACCCAAGAATCACTTTATTAACAAAGAAATAAAATAAACACTAGGAAACCCATAGATAACACACCCATGCCATTTGGCCCCGAGTACACCCACATTCTCCAAAGCAATAATTTAATCCAAACCTTACAACGGTCTTGTTACAAGAGCATTAACAATTAAGAAGAGTCAAATATAAGCTTGAAGTGTCTTTGACTCGGGACAAAAACATCATGGACTTAGAGCCAATTGTATAGTGACTAACACCCACTTCCTTGGTTGTCCTATGCGATGTGAGACTTTTAAAGACATGTTATTTTTATCAACCCAACATTCTCCATCCTGATTAAAATAAACACATCTTCATTGTCTATACCAACAATCATACTCCACCATAAGGGGTATCACTTGGAATCAAGTTGTCCTGAGAATTTCCACTTGGAATCAAACTATCACAAGAATTTTCACTTGGAATCAAACTATCCCAAGAATTTCCATGCACCTGCATCAATGCTAACAAATGCCCGTGTATAATCACCACACACTTCGCATCAATATTAGCCAATGCTCGTGCATAAACACCATACACCCTTTGTTCAACGGAACCATGTTGTAACCTATGACACAAAACCACAGAACATTGCGAAAAGTCACAAATCGAACATCTGCACTTCGCAGCCACCGTGTCGTTTGACTCTCTCGCTGGAGACACAACACCTACTGGCATAACACCTCCATTGACTCTTGTCGAAGCAGATATATAAACCGTAGAGCACTTCCTCTACGCACATGCCGCAAACTGTGACTCACACAAATAAGATCTCCATTGTACATCACTCACCGGGCCATGCGAGCACCAACTTTGACGTCCTCCGCAGATCCAGGAGCATCTCGCCACATGTGAACTCTACTGCAAATCCCGCACGACTCACAATCCTTGCACCACCATAAACCCAACTGTTGATTCACCGCATCAACACAACACTGACAATGATCTTGCCATCAAATTTCTCGTTGCAACTTCAACAACCAATCATGATTCTCCAACAACAAGGAATTAATCTTTTCTGATGTGAAAGATCAAACTACACTACAACCACATAGCATACTAAAAAAATCCTACCAATAACAAGGAATTAATCTTTTCTAATGTGGAAGATCAGACTACACTGCAACCATAGAGCATACTAAGAAAAAATCCTACCGAACCATAACTTTTGATACCACTGTTGGAAAAAACACCCGAGAATCACTTTATTAATGGAGAAATAAAATAAACACAAGGAAACACAAAGACAACACACCCATGCCCTTTCGCCCCGAGTACACCTACACTCTCCAAAGCAATAATTTAACCCAAACCTTACAACGCTCTTGTTACAAGAGTATTAACAAATAAGAAGAGTCAAATATAAGCTTGAAGCGTCTTTGACTCGGGGCAACAAATATCATGGACTTATAGCCCATTATATAGTGACTAACACTCACTTCCTTGGTTATCCTATGCGATGTGGGACTTTTCAAGATATGTTATTTTCATCAACCCAACAGTAAGATAAAGTTCTTCACCCACAAAAAGACATTGGAATTGAGTAAAACAAATACTTCGTTACCTTAAGGGCACTATGAATATGGGATTATTTTACCCAAATAATTCAAAATCAGATCTAATGGGTTATGCAAAGGCATGTTATTTATCAGATCCTCATAATGGTCAATCACAAAGATATTTGTTCACATGTGGTGACACAATGATTTCATGACGATATGTGAAACAAACAATAACAGTAACATCGTTAAATCATGCGAAAATTTTAGCATTACATGAGACAAGTCGTGAATGTTTTTGGTTAAGATTTATAATTCAACATGTGCGACAAGCTTGTGGTTTATTCTCGGGAAAAATGAAATCGACAGCCATATATGAAGATAATAGTGTATGCATTGCTCAATTGAAAGAATGATATATTAAAGGAGACAAAACAAAACATATTCTTCCAAAATTCTTTTTCACTCATGATCTTCAAATAAATGGTGATGTAGAGATCCAAAATGTTTGCTCATGTGAAAATCTAGCATATTTATTTACATTTAATTGAAAATACAAATAATAGACATATATTCCTAATATTTTTATTTTAAGAATTTTGACGATTAAAATTAAAAAAAAATCTCTAACACATTGATTTTTTTTTATACGAGCCCTCTTTTATTCCGCGTTCAAAATTGAAAGCCTTGCTCGTGGTGATTTTCTTTATTTTATTTATTTATTTATTATGTACGCTTGAGCGGTTTTGAATCGAGAGAAGCGCGTAGCGTTTGTCTCTCTCCACCATCCAAATTGCACGTTACGTTACCCTTTCACTTTTCTTTCGCTTTAAATCCCCTTCACCATCCAATCAATGCACTACAATTTGTCAACTTCAACATAATACAAAATTATTTCATTGTTAATTTATTACTGTAAAACAAAATTAACTCCCCATATTTTTAGCATTCAAAAAAATTATAAATATACATATATTCAATTCAATTCGTTCAAACACCTTCTTAATTATGTTATCACTATCTAATTTTAAAACAAAACCTGTATCAGAGTGTAGAATCCTTGAAATCAGAGAAAGTAAACGAACTTTCATTGTTGTTGGCCATTGATGAAGAATCTTACTCTTTTTCTTTATAGGAGAATTAAAAGAAGAAGAAAATGTATTTTTATATTTTTTTCTTTTCTCAAAACAGTATTTCTATGCATAAAATTCTTAGTAATTATTCGTCAAATTTGTTTATAATAGTGATTAAGGTTTACCTAAATTAAGAAAATTATTATTTTTATATTAATGCAAATTTAAGTAAATTATATATTCTATTTTTAGTCTTTTAGTACATATTTATGTATTATTACTTTTGATCTCTCATAATTATGTTACCTTGTAAGAAGCTGCATCTTACACATGCAGGGAAGGGATATCCTCACATGATCACATCAACCCACAATTTTGTTTTCTTTGTTTTTCAATATCAAATTGGATTCAATGGTCAACAATACTCGTAAATTGCAATTTTATTTTCAAATTCAGGATCACGATCCATAAATTGACCATGACAATAAAATTTGAAAAAGAAAAGAAAAAAAAAAAAGACAACGACGGGGAAAGCGAAGCAAGAACTAGGTCAAATTTGAGGTTACCAAAAATTTCATCGGGTAAATTAATTAAAATAAAACAAAAAATAAATTCAAAAGAGACGAAAAAGGTGAAAGTTTGAAGCAATATAGGTTAGGAAAGTATTTAATCCGTTTAATTGACTCAGCAATTAGTTAAAATTCAATAAGCAAAAGTAAAAGTATCTGAACGCGCTTCTAAGACGCCCTTTCTTCTTCCCCCTCAGCTTTCACCAGTGCGCACGTTAGCCACCATCACCATTCACCACCTTCTCTCTTTCTCTCTCTCTCTCTGTAACTAACTCTACCCACACTTTCAGCACCTTTTTTCAACTTCAAAACCCGTTACTTTGTAGTACTATTGCTACTGCTGTTAGAGTTGCATCCTTCTTCTAGGGTTTGGATTCCCATGCTATGAGTCTCCGCCACCGTCACCCTCCGCCGCCGGCTGCCGGCGCTCCGGGCCGCGACGATGAGCCTTTCAACATCATTCCCTTGCACAACCTCCTCACAGACCACCCGTCGCTCCGCTTCCCCGAGGTCCGCGCGGCGGTGGCGGCGCTGCGGGCAGTTGGGGACCTCCGACGACCCCCGTTCGGGCAATGGCGGCAGAACATGGACCTCCTCGATTGGCTTGCGCTTTTTTTCGGATTCCAGCGTGACAACGTTCGGAACCAGCGCGAGCATTTGGTTCTCCACCTCGCCAACGCTCAGATGCGCCTCACGCCGCCGCCGGACAACATCGACACGCTTGACGCCGGCGTGCTCCGGCGGTTCCGCAGGAAGCTGTTGAAAAACTACGGGTCGTGGTGCTCCTACCTCGGGAAGAAGTCCAACATCTGGATCTCCGACAACCGGCGCGGTGGCACCGGGGATGACCTTCGACGTGAGCTGCTCTACGTGTCGCTGTACCTCCTGATCTGGGGTGAGGCTGCAAATCTTCGCTTCATGCCGGAGTGCATCTGCTATATCTTCCACAACATGGCGAACGAGTTGAACAGAATTTTGGAAGATTATATCGACGAGAACACCGGGCAGCCGGTTATGCCCTCAATTTCCGGTGAGAACGCGTTTTTGAACATGGTTGTGAAGCCTATTTATGAGACTGTTAAGCGTGAGGTTGATAGTAGTAGGAACGGTACTGCTCCTCATAGTGCTTGGAGGAACTATGATGATATTAATGAATATTTTTGGAGTAGGAGGTGTTTTGAGAAGCTGAAGTGGCCTCTTGATGTTGGGAGTAACTTTTTTGTTACTGCTGGTGGTGGGAAGCATGTGGGGAAGACTGGGTTTGTGGAGCAGCGGTCGTTTTGGAATTTGTTCAGGAGTTTTGATAGGCTTTGGGTGATGTTGATATTATTTCTTCAGGCTGCTATTATTGTGGCTTGGGAAGAGAGGTCTTTCCCTTGGCAGGCTTTGGAGGATAGGACTGTGCAGGTAAGGGTTTTGACTATATTTTTCACTTGGAGTGGTTTGAGATTTGTGCAGAGTTTGCTTGATGTGGGGATGCAGTATAGGTTGGTGTCTCGGGAGACAGTTGGGCTTGGAGTGAGGATGGTGCTGAAGTGTGTTGTGGCTGCTGCCTGGACTGTTGTTTTTGGTGTGTTTTATGCCAGGATTTGGACGCAGAGGAACCAGGATAGGCGGTGGTCACCAGCTGCGAATAATCGGGCGGTGAACTTTCTGGAGGTTGTGTTTGTTTTCGTTATTCCCGAGCTTCTAGCTTTGGCTCTTTTTGTGCTTCCTTGGATTAGGAATTTTGTGGAGAAAACAAATTGGAGGATTTTCTACGTGTTGTCATGGTGGTTTCAGAGCAGGAGCTTTGTAGGACGTGGTTTGAGGGAAGGTCTTGTGGACAATGTTAAGTATTCAGTTTTCTGGGTTGTGGTGCTGGCCACGAAATTTTGCTTCAGTTACTTTATGCAGGTGAAACCCATGATTGCTCCGTCAAAGGCAGTGTTGGACCTGAAAAATGTTCACTATGAATGGCATGAGTTTTTTCATAGCAGCAACCGGTTGGCTGTTGGGTTGTTGTGGCTTCCAGTTGTGTTGATTTATCTTATGGATATACAGATTTGGTATTCGATATACTCGTCTTTTGCTGGGGCGGGTGTGGGGTTGTTTGCACACTTGGGTGAGATAAGAAATATGCAACAACTGAAATTGAGGTTCCAGTTTTTTGCCAGTGCAATTCAGTTTAATCTCATGCCGGAGGAGCAGTTATTGAATACAAGAGGAACATTGAAAAGTAAGTTTAAGGATGCCATTCACAGGCTGAAGCTCAGGTACGGGCTTGGTCGGCCCTATAGGAAGCTTGAGTCTAACCAGATTGAGGCCAACAAGTTTGCTTTGATATGGAATGAGATAATTCTGTCTTTTAGGGAGGAGGATATTATATCTGACAAAGAGTTTGAGTTGCTGGAGCTGCCTGAGAACTCTTGGAATGTCAGGGTAATCCGCTGGCCATGTTTTCTTCTCTGCAATGAGCTACTGTTGGCACTCAGTCAGGCCAAAGAGCTGGTTGATGATAGTGATAAGAGGCTTTATAAGAAGATATGCAAGAGTGAATACAGACGCTGTGCTGTCATTGAAGCTTATGACAGTATCAAGCACTTGCTTCTTGAGATTATCAAGCAGAACACCGAAGAGCATTCTATTGTGACTGTTCTGTTTCAGGAAATTGGTCACTCTCTCGAAATTGAAAAATTCACTAAATTGTTCAAGACAACTGCACTACCTAAGCTCCACGATAAGTTGATAAAACTTGTTCAGTTATTAAACAGGCCGGTCAAAGATCCTAACCAAGTAGTGAATACCCTTCAAGCCCTTTATGAGATTGCTATCCGAGACTTTTTCAAGGAGCAACGAAATCCTGATCAGCTAAAGGAGGATGGTTTGGCTCAACAGAATCCTGCTTCAGGTCTACTTTTTGAAAATGCCATTCAGTTACCTGACGCCAGCAATGAGAACTTCTATCGGCAGGTTCGGCGCTTGTACACAATTCTTACTTCCAATGATTCAATGCAAAACATTCCGGTAAATTTAGAAGCTAGACGGAGAATTGCTTTCTTCAGTAACTCACTTTTTATGAACATGCCCCATGCTCCTCAAGTTGAGAAAATGATGGCTTTCAGTGTACTAACACCTTACTATAGTGAAGAAGTGTTATTCAACAAAGAACAGCTCAGAAATGAGAATGAAGATGGGGTTTCAATCCTGTACTATTTGCAGACTATATATGATGATGAGTGGAAAAATTTTATAGAGAGGATGCGTCGGGAAGGAATGACAAAAGACAGTGATCTTTGGACTGATAAACTTAGGGATTTGAGGCTATGGGCTTCCTATAGGGGCCAGACCCTATCACGGACAGTTAGAGGAATGATGTACTACTACCGGGCTCTCAAGATGTTGACTTTTCTGGACTCTGCATCAGAAATGGATATTCGAGAAGGTGCCCGGGAACTTGTTTCAATGAGACCAGATAGGGTACGGAGTTCCAACTCTGAAAGGTCACCTTCCTCTAAGAGTTTAAGTAGAGCAAGCAGTTCAGTTAGTCTGTTATTCAAAGGCCATGAGTATGGGACTGCTTTAATGAAATTCACGTATGTGATTGCTTGTCAGATATATGGAACTCAGAAGGAAAAGAAGGATCCTCACGCTGATGAAATTTTGTATCTAATGCAAAAAAATGAGGCACTTCGAGTTGCTTATGTTGATGAGAAAACCACTGGAAGGGATGAGAAGGAGTATTACTCTGTTCTTGTTAAGTATGACCAACAGTTGCAGAAGGAGGTGGAAATTTACCGAGTAAAGTTGCCTGGGCCCTTGAAGCTTGGTGAAGGAAAGCCAGAAAATCAAAATCATGCCATCATCTTCACCCGTGGTGATGCAGTCCAGACTATTGATATGAATCAGGACAACTATTTTGAGGAAGCTCTTAAAATGCGAAATCTCTTGGAAGAATACAGGCATTACTATGGTATCCGGAGACCCACTATTTTGGGAGTTAGGGAACACATTTTTACTGGTTCCGTTTCTTCTCTTGCTTGGTTCATGTCAGCTCAGGAAACAAGTTTTGTCACCTTAGGGCAGAGGGTTTTGGCAAATCCTTTGAAGGTTAGAATGCACTATGGTCACCCAGATGTATTTGACAGATTTTGGTTCTTGACTCGAGGTGGTATCAGTAAAGCTTCCAGAGTGATCAACATAAGTGAGGACATCTTTGCTGGATTTAATTGTACTCTTCGTGGAGGGAATGTCACTCACCATGAATACATTCAGGTTGGAAAGGGAAGGGATGTTGGGTTGAATCAAGTATCAATGTTTGAAGCAAAGGTTGCTAGTGGAAATGGGGAGCAAGTCCTAAGTAGAGATGTGTACAGATTAGGACATAGGCTGGATTTTTTCCGGATGCTGTCATTCTTCTACACTACTGTGGGGTTCTTCTTTAACACAATGATGGTGATTCTGACTGTATATGGATTTTTATGGGGTCGGCTATATCTTGCGCTTAGTGGTGTTGAGAATGCAATGGAAAGTAACAGCAATAACAATAAAGCACTTGGTACCATCTTGAATCAACAGTTCATCATCCAACTTGGACTTTTCACTGCCCTCCCTATGATTGTAGAAAATTCTCTTGAGCATGGGTTCCTTCAAGCCATATGGGATTTCTTGACAATGCAGCTCCAGCTTTCATCAGTTTTTTACACATTCTCAATGGGCACTCGTAGTCATTTCTTTGGTCGGACTGTTCTGCATGGTGGGGCGAAATATCGAGCTACTGGGCGTGGTTTTGTTGTTGAGCACAAAAGATTTGCTGAAATCTATAGACTCTTTGCTCGTAGCCATTTTGTGAAAGCAATTGAGTTGGGGCTAATACTTGTAATTTATGCATCACATAGTCCTGTAGCAACTGACACTTTTGTTTATATAGCGTTGACCATCACTAGTTGGTTCTTAGTAGTGTCATGGATTATGGCACCATTTGTGTTCAATCCTTCTGGCTTTGATTGGTTAAAAACTGTTTATGACTTTGATGATTTTATGAACTGGATTTGGTACAGTGGAAGTGTGTTTGCTAAAGCTGAACAGAGCTGGGAAAGGTGGTGGTATGAAGAACAGGATCATCTGAAGGTAACTGGCCTTTGGGGAAAGCTTTTGGAGATAATCTTAGACCTTCGATTCTTCTTTTTCCAATATGGAATTGTGTATCAGCTTGGCATTTCTGCTGGAAGTACCAGTATTGCTGTTTACTTGCTATCCTGGATTTATGTGCTTGTTATATCTGGGATTTATGTGGTGGTAGTGTATGCCCGGAACAAATACGCAGCTAAAGAGCACATCTATTATCGGCTGGTCCAGTTCCTTGTCATAATTCTTGCAATACTTGTGATAGTTGGTTTGCTGGAATTCACTAAATTCAAATTCATTGATATTTTTACTAGCCTGCTGGCATTCGTTCCCACAGGATGGGGCCTGATATCAATTGCCCAAGTATTCCGACCATTTTTGCAGTCCACTATCATTTGGGATGGTGTGGTTTCAGTGGCTCGTCTATATGACATAATGTTCGGAATCATTGTTATGGCCCCTGTGGCACTCCTATCATGGTTGCCTGGATTTCAGAATATGCAAACCAGAATACTTTTCAATGAAGCATTCAGCAGGGGCCTCCGGATATTCCAGATTGTTACAGGGAAAAAATCACAGAGTTGACTGTGCATTGAGGTAATTTCTATGCATATTTATACTTTATTTGATCTGGCTTAAGTCACACTGCATTAGTATTAGGATCACCATGTGCTGGTGTATTTTGTGAATGTCTAATGTGTGAAATATTTTATCTGTCTAAGGCCTCAATGCATTAAATCCGGATCACCATAAGTTGGTGTACTTTGTGAAGTACTGCTGTTTCTGAGCTATTGCGGTTTCTTTTGAATGAACTATATATGTATACTTGTGCCTATGTGATATCTATCAACTGAAGTCCCTAATGAGACGATTCCCTGATTGTAATGAAGCAGCTTCTGCTTTAATAAACTAAATATATTTACACCAAAAAGAAAAATATAAATAAGTGAATCAGCGTATACCATGGAGCTGAACTATTTATTGTAAGTTTATGGATTTATCTATTTTTCTAGAAGCCTGTGAATTAATCGTGTAATATCAATTTCACTGAACCATGACTGTCATTTGACAACCCAGTCCATATATTTTCTTTTCATTTTAAAGTACTAAAAATAAATGTTCTGAAAAAAAGTTCAGCCCTGGGTTTATAGCCGCAGGAGGTGCTATTGAAAATACCACTGCCGCTTATTCAGTTCCCTATCCATAATGGCGATATTTGTTTTATCCTATCATCCGTATCTTGTTTGTCTATTGTTGGTTCTTGTTATCTAAAGGCTCTAGCGGTTCTTTTATCTGATTTATGTTTTCTGGTGCTTTCCATGTGTGCGTAGCTGAGGGTACACTAGCTTCCTCTTGCCACATTTGAACTTTTACTTGACTGAATTAACTACTGGCTAATATCATATGTTCGTGTGTATTTGTCCCTTTAGCTAAGAGATCTGTATTATGTTTGCAGTATTGACGGTGGAAAGATGTGTAGAGAAGGCCATAGAAGATGAGAGGCGAACTTTTTTCGGTTTCCAAATTTTCTTCTGGTTGAGTTGGTGGCTGTGATATATTTTTTTCCTGTTCTGTGGATAGGGGAAATTATTTTTTTGCTTTCTTTTGATGATCATATTTGTTATTGTAATTAGCCAACTCAACGTTTCTTAAAATTAGTTTTGGCCGGTGATCTTCTGGTTATGCGTGCTGATATACATCCTGGCCATAATTCAGTTTTGTTAGTATATTTCCGTAGTTGAGATTATAGTGCATGTTTAATTCAAGAAAGATAATCGTTTATCTCTTAAATACCAAAGACTTGGTGAATTGAACCCTCAGTTTTTGCAAATAGAAATTTGAAGTTATCTCTCTATATTATGTTGACGAGCAGCGACCTCCGTAGCCTTCTAGAGATGATTATCTTTGCACGAAGAGGGAGTTGCTATTGTACATAGTATGAAAAAACCGGTGAGAAACTGTTACGACTTTTGTGCCTGATCTATGAATAGACAACCGATTTGTTTCATAAATTTTAAGGATTGTTCTTTCTTCATATCCATTTGGTCTTACAATAATATAAATCAGCATTAAATTAGCTTTTAAACAAATACAATTTAGATAGAAATGGTGAAGTTAAATAGTTTCGTATTTTAGCAAAGAAAAATAGTACATTAGAGTAATGCAAATTTTTTAGTAATTTTCTCTTTTCTCTCATCTAATCATTCTTTTTACATTTTTTTTTTCTTGTTTCCGGCTCTTTCACTCCTATTAAATTCACAATAAAAAAGAAAAAAAAAATCTAGAAAGAGTAAAAGTGAATGTAAATAGAAGTTGATGGGAAAGTAAATGAGAAAGATAATGAAAGTTACTTTTTTACTGAAATAAAGTAAAACTACTTTTAGAATGTTTAAATTCTTTTCATAGTTTTTTATTTGTCTGGTGTGGAAATGGGATTTGTATGGATATGGACAAACTTATAATACAATATACAAATTTTTTAATTGAGTTAGGTCACTATTTTTAATTCTTTTTCTATTAGACTCAATTCAATACAAGTCATCTTAGATCAATTGGACTGAGGCTAGTCAAATGAGTCATTAATTTTGAATTTTTTATTTTGTTAAAACTTTTAATTTTGAAATATTCTTTGAATTTTGTTTTAAAAAGTATATTATAATATCTAATATTTTAATAATGTAATATTTTAAATTATATGTAACATCTCATTTTAGTAGCTTAAAACTAATAAAATAGAATATTTCATAAAAGCATGCAAAAACAGGTAATCCAATGTATAAAGTATATTAATGTAGTCTTACAAAAGATGAAACTATCAAAATATAATATTTAGTATACTCAAACTAAACTAACAAGCTTTATATAAAAACTAAACACGGTTAAAGCTCCTTGAATCTTTTACTACTCTAACTGATGGCTCCTCATCCTCTAGAGGTGCCTATAAACCTACAACTTCATCCGCTCCTATCAAATAGGTGATTATCACAAAAAGAAGAAACAAACAACACAAGAAAACACAAAACACGCAACATGGTAAGTAGGGATGGCAACGGGGCGGGGCGGGGACGGGTTTCGCTATCCCATACCCATCCCCGCATAAAAAATTCATCTCCATCCCCATACCCAAACCCAACGAGTATCAAACTTTTTTCCCATCCCCATCCCCACCGGGTAACGGGTATAATCTCGTACCCATACCCGTACCCGTGTTCTAACTACTTCAAT